>Ga0190337_1000017_pt1 | contig 29563 bp, 29 predicted proteins | sample 4872041011_MG_FD_161677 | JGI IMG/M metagenome (GOLD analysis project Ga0190337, IMG submission 161677) | Hydrothermal vent sediment bacterial communities from Southern Trench, Guaymas Basin, Mexico - 4872-04-10-11_MG | ecosystem: Environmental > Aquatic > Marine > Hydrothermal vents > Sediment ...
GTGTTCCTGGAGGGATGTTATTTTCAGGATCTCCTTCATCAGGATCATAAATATAATCACAAACTGGGCATTTTGTATTTACTTATAACATTACTCCTTTTAGAAATTTTTTAATTTAAACTGCATTTTGGATATTTCTAACTATCAGGAAATCTTTCAAATGATGTTTCTGAAGATATATTTTCTCTTAAAATATCTTTTTTAGGATCGTAAATATTACCACATATGCTACACTTATAGATTCCTAATTTTTTGGCATATTAAACTTTATTATTTTAAAATATATTTAATTTAAAATTTAATACAAATTTAAATTTTTTCAACAAAAGATTTAAAGTTTTTTATAAATTTCTTTAAGTTCTTGTAAGACTTCTTTTATGATTTTTTTGGAATCCTTTTCAGTAGAAGGTTTAAAAGAGAATTCTTTTTTTATAATTTTTTTTATTCCTTCAAGTGAATAACCTTCTTCAAGAAGATTTTTTATTTTTATAAGAAGATTGATTTGATCTTTTTTATAAAATTTTCGATTAGCAATTCGATAAGGTTTTAGTTGAGGAATTTTTTTTTCCCAATAAAGAAGTATATGAGGTTTAACTTTTAAAAGTTTTGCAGTTTGTGTGAAACTTATATATAAACCATTATTTAAATTTCTATTGAGTTTCATTATGAAGTTCAGCTCTAAATTGGGGAGCTGTATGGAATATTATCTTTTTAAAAGGTTTTATTTCTATAGCTTCTTTTGTTTTAAGATTTCTTCCTATTCTTTTTTTTGTTTTATAAGGAATAAAGCTTCCGAATCTTACAATTTTAACTTCTTCACCAAGTTCTAAGGTTTTTTTAATCTCTTTCAAAAGCTCATCAATTAAATTTTTTAAAATCCTTTTTGAAAGTCCTACTTTTTTGTATAATTTATCTATTATATACTTTTTATTAATGGTTTCCATTTTTTTATCTTGGTTTGGCAGAGAATTTTTTAAATATCTTTTTAGCTACTTCTTCTTGTATCTTATTAACTTCTTCATCTTTTAAAGTTCTATCTTCAGCTCTATACCAAAATCTTATAGTTATACTCTTTTCTTCCTCTGGAATTGGGGGGCCTTCATAAATTTTAATACAATTAATATTTTCTAAATAAGGAATTGATAAAGTTTTCACAAAATCTAAAATTTCTCCAATTTTTATTTCTTTTTTAATAATACAAGTTACATCTCTAAAGGTAGAAGGATACTTAGGTGGTTTTTTAATTTCAAAACTTTTTTCTAAAATGTCAAATTTTTCTAATAAAGTTTCTAAATTTATTTCTGCAACAAAAACACATGTTTTTAAATCAAATTCCTTTAATATCAAATTTTTTACTTCTCCTGCAAAACCAATTTTTTGATTATTCATATATAGATCAAAAGAGGCACCTCTTTTAAGAAATGGTTCAGAAGAATAAGGTTTAAAGTTTATATCAATTCTTAGAAAATCAAAAAGTGCAGATAAATAGCCTTTTAAGTCATAAATATCAAATTTTCTCAAATCTTCATACCATACCTCATTATTAGCATTTCCCATAAGTAAAATTCCTAAATAAAGTGGTTCTTTTGCTAAAAGATTTTCAGTTGGGAAAAAAACTTTACCTATCTCAAATATTTTAAGAGAGGTTATTTCTCTAAAAAAATTAAAACAAGCTGTTTCTATAAGTCCTGGAAGTAAAGAAGTTCTCATAACTGATTGTGTTAAAGATAAAGGATTGGAAATCTCTATGAATTTTAGTCTTTGATCCTCTTTATTTAAGTTAAGTTTTTCCAATGATTTAGGATCTATGAAACTATAAGTAATTACTTCAGAAAATCCTAAGGATTTTAAGATATCTTTAAGTTTTTTTTCAAATTTTAAACTTTTAGAAGAACTTTCAGAATATAAAATACTTTTTGGAAAGGTGGAAGGAATTCTTTCATATCCATAAATTCTGGCAACTTCTTCTATAAGATCCTCTGGTATTTTAATATCTTGACGATAAGAAAAAGGGGTCACTTGGAATCCATTTTCAGTTTTTTTAACTTGACCAATTTTATTTAAAATTTTCTCTACTTCTTCTGAAGGAATTGAAAATCCAAGATATTTAGTAAGTTTTTGATTAGGAAGAAAAATTTGAGGAGAAATAAATGGCTTAGGATAGACATCTACTATTTCAGAATATGCTTCTGGCTCAGCGATTTTTAAAATCAATTCACTTGCTCTTAATAATCCTAAAATAATTCCTTCTGGATCTACATTTCTTTCAAATCTATAAGAACTTTCAGTAGTGATTCTGTGCCTTTGAGAGCTTTTTCTAATCCTTTTTGGATTAAACCAAGCAGATTCCAAAAATATGTCTTTTGTATTTTCAGAAACTCCAGATTCTTCCCCCCCCATAATACCTGCAAGAACCATTGCCCTTTCAGCATCAGCTATCACAAGATCCTCTTCCACAAATTCTCTTTCTATTCCATCTAACATCAAAAGTTTTTCTTTAGGATAAGCTTTTCTTATAAAAATTGTTTTTCCTTTTATTTTTCCCCAATCAAAAGCATGAAGAGGTTGTCCTACTTCTAAAAGAACATAATTAGTTATGTCTACAATATTATTAATAGGTCTAAGACCACAAAGCCAGAGTCTTTTTTGAATATAGAAAGGACTTTCTTTTACTTTAATTTTTTTAAAAAATCTTCCTGCATATCTAAAACATCCATCTTTATCTAAAATTTCTATTCTTCCTGGAAATTTTTCTCCGAATTTCAAAGATTTTTCAAAATTTGGGAAATTTAATTCCCAAGATGTAAGAGTGTATAATTCACGGGCTACTCCGAGAATAGAAAGAAGATCTCCTCTATTTGGAGTTATAGCTAAATCAAGTACAAATTCAGAAATACCTAAGATTTTATAAATAGACTCACCAAGAGGGGAATTTTCAGGAAGAATCAAAAGCTTATCCTTTTCTTCACCAAGTCCTGCTTCATAAGGAGATAAAAACATTCCATATGATTTGTAGTTTTTAATAGATTTTATTTCTACTTTTTCAAAGCTAAAAGTTAAACTTTCAGGTTTAGCAAGCCCAACTATTAAATTAGGTTTTACTTGATTTTTAGCAGTTGTAAGAACAGAAAATGTTTCTTTTCCATCTGTTACTTTACAGATTACTAAATCTTTAAACTCTTTGGGTTCAAAAATTTCTAAAATCTTTACTGCTATTAGCTTTCCAAGATTTTCATAAGGATTTTCTATAGCTTCTACTTCAACCCCTCCCATAGTAAGAATTTCTGCAATTTTTTCAGGACTTGCTTTCAATTCAATGAATTCAGAAAGCCAGCTAATAGGGATTTTCATTGGATCTCCTATTTGAAGCTTTGTAAAAACATTAGATGATTTTCAAAAAACATTCTTATATCTTCTACTCCATATCTTATCATAGCAATTCTTTCTATTCCCAATCCAAAAGCAAATCCTTGCCAGATGTTAGTATCATAATTAACAGCTTTGAAAACCTCAGGATGAACCATTCCTGCTCCAAGTATTTCTATCCATCCAGCTTCTCCACAAACTCTGCATCCTTTTCCATGGCAAATTACACATTCTATATCCATCTCTACACTTGGCTCAGTAAAAGGGAAATAACTTGGTCTAAATCTTACTTTTGTTTTTTCTCCAAAAATTTCTTTTGCAAAATAGGTTAAAATTCCTTTTAAATCTGTAAAACTTACATTTTCATCTACCATTAATCCTTCTATTTGATGAAACATAGGTGAATGCCGAACATCAGCATCACAACGATAAACTTTACCAGGTGCAACAATTCTTAAAGGTGGTGTTCTTTCAAGCATTGCTCTAATTTGCATGGGAGAAGTATGAGTTCTTAATAAAGCTCCATTTTTAAGATAAAAAGTTGCTTGCATATCTCTTGCAGGATGCCAGTCAGGAATATTTAAAGCAGTAAAATTATAATATTCGGTCTCTATCTCAGGACCTGTGACTACCTCAAAACCAAGTCTTGAAAAGATTTCACAAAGTTCATCAATAATCTGAGAAATAGGATGAAGAGTTCCAACAGAAGGAAATCTACCAGGTAAAGTAAGATCTAATCCTAAATCTTTATCTTCTTCCTTAAAAAGAATCTCTCTTTCTTTTGATTTTAACTTTTTTTCTAATTGACTTTTTAGATCATTAAGTTCTTTTCCTAATCGTTTTTTTTCTTCTAAAGGAAAATCTTTAAGAAGTTTAAGATAAGAAGTTATTTCTCCTTTTTTACCTAAATATTTAATTCGGAACTTTTCTAATTGAGAAAGACTTTCTATTTTTTCAAAACTTTCCCAGATTTCTTTTTTAAGTTTTTCTATCTCCTCTAAGATCATTTCAGATTAAAAATTATTGCCATTGTGCTTTAGCAACTTCTACTAATTTAGAAAAAACTTCAGGTTCACTAATAGCTAAATTGGCTAAAATTTTTCTATCAAGCTCTATCCCTGCTTTTTTCAATCCTCCTATAAATTTACTATAATTTAATCCATTAAGTCTTGCTGCAGCATTAATTCTTATTTGCCAAAGTCTCCTAAAATCTCTTTTTTTCTGCTTTCTATCTCTGTAGGCATATACTAAAGCTCTTTCAACAGTTTCCTTAGCTCTTCTAAAAACGTTTTTTCTTTGTCCCCAATATCCTTTAGCCATTTTTATTATTTTTTTATGTCTTCTTCTTGTTTTAAAACCACCTTTTGCTCTTGGCATAAAAACCTCCCTTCTTTAAAAATATAAATAAGAAGCACTAAAACTTATAGGGGATACATTTTTTTATGTGGGAATAATAACCTGAAAAAAGTTCTTTTTCTTTTTTAAGATGTCTTTTTCTTTTTCTACTTTTTTTTCTCAATAAATGACTTTTTCCGGATTTTCTATGCATAATTTTCCCTGTAGCTGTAATTTTAAATCTTTTTGCTGCAGAACGGTTAGTTTTTATTTTCTGTTTACTCACTTTTACACCTCTTCCAAGAAATTTTACAATTTCAACACTTTACACCATTTTTAATTTGTTTCAACACATCTTTAGAGATTTTAAAGCTCTCTTTTTCTGATGGAAAACTTCTATTCCTACAATCTTTTATATATTCTTTTAAAGCTTTTTTAAAAGCTTCATAACCATTAAAATAAGTTTTTACAAATTTAGGACGCATTTCAGGATAAAGTCCCACTACATCATGAAAAACAAGTATCTGACCATCTGTATAAGGTCCTGCTCCTATTCCTATAGTTGGAATATTTACTTTTTCTGTAATAATTTTAGCAAGTTCTGCAGGGACACATTCAATAATAATACCAAAAGCACCGGCTTCTTCTAAGACCATAGCATCTTTTAATAATTTTTGCGCTTCTTCTATTGTTTTCCCCTGAACTTTTAATCCTCCTAATTCCATACTTCTTTGAGGGGTGAGACCAATATGAGCTAAAACAGGTATACCAACTTTCACTATAGCTGAAACAACTTCAGCAACTTCTTCTCCTCCCTCTACCTTTACTCCATGACATCTTCCTTCTTTTACAAATCTTCCAGCATTTAAAATAGCATCCTCTTTAGAAACTTGATAAGACAAAAAAGGCATGTCTCCTATGCGAAGAGTATTAGGAGCTCCTTTACTTACAGCTTTACAAAAAATAAGCATTTCTTCCATTCTTATAGAATAAGTATCTTTATGTCCTAACATCACCATAGAAGCAGAATCACCTATTAAAATAAAATCAAAACCAGCCTCTTCAGCAAGCTTTGCAGATATATAATCATAAGAAGTAATAGCAACTATTGGTTCTTTACCCTTTTTTTCTATTAAACTATATGGACTTAACTTGAAAAGAGACACGAAAGTTCCTCTTTATAAGAAATATTAAATTTTTCTTTTAAATAAAGATATCCTTTTTGAGTAAGAATTCTTCCTCTTTTTGTACGAGCTATCAATCCTAATCTTATTAAAGCTGGTTCATAAATAGTTTCAAATTCTTCAGGAGTTATATTAGCAGAGAGTGCAAGAGATGAAACTCCTACTGGTCCGCCATTAAATTCTTTATAAAGTGTTAAAAGACATTTTCTATCTTCAGGAGTTAGTCCCCATTCATCAATATCAAGAAGCTTTAAAAACTTTTCAAACTTTTGAGAAGAAACTTTTAATAACTTTTTATTTGAAAATTTAGAATTGAGAAGGACAAACTCTCTTAATCTTCTTATCAAATTTAAAGCCTGTCTTGGTATCCCTTTAGATGCTTTAGCAAGTTTAAGAGCAGAATCTTTTTCTATCTTAAGCCCCCAACTTTTACTTACTTCTATGATAATATCTCTTAATTCCTCATCTTTATAATAATCCAGCTTAAAAATTAGCTGAAATCTATCTCTAAGAGGAGCTAAACAAAGGTTTGGTTTATTAGTAGCACCTATTAAGGTAAATTTAGGAAGATTAAGTCTTATAGTTTTACCGGTGTTTCCCTTCCCTATCACAATATCTAAAGCAAAATCTTCCATAGCAGTATAAAGAATTTCTTGGCAAGGTTTTGACATCCTGTGAATCTCATCAATAAAAAGAATATTTCCTTCTTTTAAATTAGTAAGAACTGCGGCTAAGGTTCCAGTTTTATCAAGAACAGGACCAGAAGTTATTTTTAGATCTCTTTTTAATTCATAAGCAATAATTCTTGCTAAGGTGGTTTTCCCCAATCCTGGGGCACCAATAAAAAAAGTATGAGGGAAAATATCATTTCTTTTTTTTACAGAAGAAATATAAACAGAAAGTTCTTCCTTTATTCTTTTTTGACCTATAAATTCAGTAAGAGTATAAGGACGATAATATATCATTTAAAAAATTATTATATAAAAATTCTATAAATATACAAGAAAGATCCCAAAGTATTTTAAAGAATAAAAATTATAATTTTTTTTATTCTTCTTTTAAATAAATTTCTTTCATTTTTTCAAATAATGAAATCATTTTCTCAATATTTGCTTCTCTTTCTGCAACTAAAGTCTCAATTTTTTCTTTATTGCCGCTATTATAAGCAATTACAATTTCTTTACAAAGTAAATGAATCTTTTTATGAACCTCTTCAAATTCAGAAAATATAGGAATTCCTTTAAATTTTTCTCCCTCTTCACTATAATACCATTTTCCAAATCTACAAGCTTTATAATCTCCAACAAGTTAAGGATCAAGGGTATCAATACCCATTAAATGAGCATTAACCCTAAGCACTAATCTTTCATGATCTGATTTAAAGATATCAAAAAGAAATTCTTTCAATTTATTTGTTTTTACTAAAGTTGCAGTATGTCTTAAATCTGAAGAGATAGTTACTAAACTGTAAATAGTTTTGGCTAAATTTTCAATTAAATTAGTTATTTCAGAAGTTGATTAGCTGTTTCTTCTACATTTTTGTTTATTTCTTCGCTTGCTATAGATTGTTCTTCAGTTGCTGTAGCTATTTGAGAAATAGCATCTTTTACTTTTTGAGAAGATTCTATAATATTATTAAGTGTGTTTTTCACATTATTTAAAGCTTCTACTGTTTTTTCAACTTCCTGAGCAGTAATTTCCATACTTTTGAAAGCTTTATTTGAATCAATCTGAATAGTATTTATTTTTTTCTGCAATTTCATCAGTTGCTTTAAGGGTTCTATCTGCAAGTTTTCTAATTTCTTCAGCAACTACTGTAAATCCTTTTCCATGTTCCCCCTGCACGAGCTGCTTCAATGGTAGCATTTAAAGCTAAAAGATTAGTCTGATCATCAATATCCTTAATAAGCTGAACAATATATCCTATTTCATCAGCTTTTTATTTAGTTTTCTAATTATAATTTTTTAAGGACATAGTTTTTATTAGCCTTAATTATAGTATTTATTGTTATTTTATTGGTTCTTCGAAAATACTTTTTCCTTTTATGGCAATATTTATATTTTGAACTGTAAACTCATATTTGGGACAATTTACTTTAGAAATTTTTTAGCTCTCATGTATCAGAATTTTATTTTATAAAGTGGAAATAAAAACATAAAAAGTTAAGTTTTTTTCAATTTTTATTTAGTGTAAATTCATTTTTTTGAAATATTTTTTAAAAAGATTAAAAGATTTTGATTTCGAATTATATAAAGAATTAAAAAAGAAGTAAGTAATAAAGTATATAAAATTGGACTTAAAAATGTTTATTTTTTATTACTAAAATCATTAAACAAAAATTAAATATAAATACATTAAAATTTTACATTATTTACTAAAAAACTGGGCCGTGGAGGACTCGAACCTCCAACCTACGGATTAAGAGTCCGTTGCTCTACCAGTTGAGCTAACGGCCCAAATTTTATATAACTTAAAATAATTTGTTGTTTAAATTTGTCAAGAGATTATTAACCAAAATTCCCACTTAAGGTTGAAGGAGTAAAAAAAATTACCCAAAATCATTTTTTTCATGCTATAAATTGAAACTCTATTGTGAAGCCCTATCCAAAAATTTTAAAAAAATCTCCCACAAAAATTAACTCTTCTTAAAAAATTCGTAAAAATTAAAAACAAACTCAATTAAAATCCCTACTTTGATTATTTTCTAAGCACAATACCCCCATTTTTAAAATAAAACCCCTTTTTTACTCCTACTCTCAAATCTTAAATAAAAACTATCTGAAAACTAATCCTCTTTCTAATCGTATAGCAGCAAAGTATATCCAATCAATATGCACTATCTGTTTGGTAAACCATATCTCTGATCGCCGAGCATGTTTTACTACTTTGGCTGCTACTCTTAAAAAATGCTTAATTATTGTGCAGGGACGACATCTTCTGGCTTTCTCTGGCAAAAGATTATATTGCATTCCTACCAGCAATAAGTAAGCTATCTGCCCCAAGATATAGTATGCCTGATTAGCCACAAACCTCTGACACGGTGGATGATGTAGCCCTAAATCCCTAAGCGGTCCTTTCAAAACATTCTCCTGCCCCTGTTTCTGTCAATACCTCCTCACAAGCTCCTTCACTTCTAAATCCTCACGACTTACTAAAATAAAATAATACCGAGGAAAAGTCTCCTCTGTCCCCCATCTTCTCTCTGCCTAATTACTACATAGGTCTCTTCTTCTCTCCACCCTGCAGGCTGATAATATATAAAAGTAGCCTCTTCACTTCCATCCTCTGAAATCTTTTCCCAGACTTGCTCAGGAAGACTTTGTGCCAGCTCATAGAGTGGCTTCTTATGTACACTATGTGTTACACTTATGGAATAATCCTGCCCAGCTTCCTTTAAAAGCTCTACCACTTCTTTTTTATAATAGGCTGAATCCATTAAAAAGTACCCTTTTGTCCCTTCTGGTAAAAGCTTTAGCACAGTTTGAATAAGCTCTTTATACCCTTCAGAGGGATGAACATTTCCTGGAAAAAGCTTCTGTTTTACCCATAAGTTTCCTACAAAAACCCCGTGAAGCCAAAAACCCTGCTCTCCATTATAAAGTTTTTCAGCTTTTTCAAAATATTTTCCATAGACTTCAATGGCTGTTCCATCTATGAAAATAGGTAGCCAACCACGCTGGGAGAGTTCATGTTCTATAACGGGTTTAATAAGCTTAGATGCTAAAAATTTGGCTATATTTGAGAGAGAAGTAAGGGAGTTTTTGTCAAAACCACAAAGATATTCGGAGATTCTTCTGCTATCAGGATTTTTTTTAAATCCTGCTAAAGTTCTTTGTGCGAGGTCTTCTTTAAGTAAATCAACATCGCAGAGATTCCCTTCACCAAGGGCTATAGAGTAGATAAGTGAGAGGAGATAATGAGAATCAGAAGGACCTCTATTGCGTTGTTTTGAGCTTTATGTTTTGAGCAAAGAGTTTGAGGAGACCGAGATATGAAGCGAAACGAGCAAGAAAAATAATGCCACCTTTTGAGGTAAGGAGTTCATCAGTGAAGTCAATTTCAGGTTTTGGTGGTATAATATTTATAGGACACCTCCTGGGTGAAAAGTGTTTATTGGGTTATATAACAATTTATACCCCAGGTTTGGTGCCCTTCCAACCTATTTTATCAGGAAATTAAGGATTATTAAAAGAGCAAGTTAAATAATTTATCAAATATTGAAAGTTAAAGAATTAGATTTAAATTTTTAAAAATAAGGGAGGGGTAAGGTTTAAGAGGTGGTTGCTCTGGAAGATCTTTGAAAAGGGTCTTCCAGGGAGGAAAGTCCGGGCTCCATAGGGGAGGACGCCGGGTAACACCCGGAGGGAGTAATCCCTGGAAAGGGCCACAGAAAACAGACCGCCAGCGGCTAAGAGAGCTAAGCTCTCTTAGTGCGGGCAAGGGTGAAAAGGTGGGGTAAGAGCCCACCGCACAGGATGGTAACATCCTGTGGCACGGTAACCCCCGTCCGGAGCAAGGCCAAACAGAGCGCACGGGTGCCCCGCCCAATGCGCTCGGGTAGGCCGCTTGAGGAGAGGGGTAACCCTCTCCCCAGAGAAATAACCACCACCTGGGAATTCCCCAGGTAACAGAACCCGGCTTACTTAAACCTTACCCCTCCTCTCTTTAAAAATGTTTAAATATGTAGAATTTGTAAAAAGTATTTATAATCTAAAAGATCTTCCACCTCCTCAATTTCCAGAAATCGCTTTTCTTGGAAGATCTAATGTAGGGAAGTCATCTTTAATAAATGCCATTCTTAATAGAAAAAATGTAGCTCGTGTTTCCTCAACCCCGGGATTTACTAAAGCTATAAATTTTTTTAGAATTAACCATCAATTTTATCTGGTTGATCTTCCTGGATATGGTTTTGCTAAAGCACCAATAGAACTGCAAAAAAAATGGAAATATTTAGTTGAAGGCTATTTAAAAGCAATCAGAGACTTTCGTTTACTTATTCTCATTTTTGATATAAGAAGGATTCCTGATGAACTGGATATAAATTTGGTTAAATTTGTAAAATGGATTAAAAAACCTTTTTGCATTGTTTTAAATAAAATAGATACCTTATCTAATAATGAAATTAAAAAGCAATCTCAGAATTATATTAAAACATTTTATTTAAATACAAATTTTCCATTATTCTTGACATCTTGTAAAGAAAAAAAAGGAATTGAACCGCTCAGAAAGTTTATTTTGTCAAAAATAAAAAAATAAAGTTTTTAAGAAGATTTTAAGCTATTTTTATTTCCATCCCATCATAGCAAGCTCTTATTTTTAATCCTAATTCCTTACTTAGTTCTTGAGCAACTTTAAAAGGGTTTGCCTTGAGCATTGTCATTCCAAAATGAGTAAGAATAACCTCTTCAGGTTTAATTTTGGTTAAAATTTTTTTAACATCAGAAATACTTAAATGTAAAACACCATCTTTGGGAGTATATCTAACAGTATAAATAACAAGAATATTGGCTTCAACGAATTCATTTGCTAATTCATCAAAATAGGCTGTATCTGTTAAAAAACCTATAATTTTTTCTTCAGGAAAATAAAAAAGAAAACCATAATTTTCTACACTATGTTTGAGCAAACATGTGGTTTTAAATTTAAAGGGTGTTTCTTCATAAAAAGTATGAGGTTTTAAAATTTCTATTTTTTTTAAATAATGTGTAAGATAAGGTAACAAAATAGATTCCTTTAAAGAACTTTCTGTTAAAAATACTGTTCCTCTTTTTTTAAATCCTCCCTCCGTAACAGCATCCACAATAACATTTAAATCTGCAGAGTGGTCTAAGTGGTGATGGGAAACTACAATAGTGCTTATTTTTTCTACAGGTATTTTTCTTTTTGCAAGATGAACCAAGGTTCCTGGGCCAGGATCTAAAAGTAAATAAGAATTTTCAATATTTATGATAGTTCCTGCTGAAGCTCTTAATTGTTTAGCTACTACATAGCGAGCACCTGCTGTTCCTAAAAAAATAATTTTACTCATAAAATAAAATTTATTAAAATCTTTGACATTTTTCAAGATTGTGATAAATTTTTGTGGTCATTTTAAAAAATTTTTTCAAAATAGCAATTTTCTTTTTAATACTATGAAAATTTTAGAAAGATTTTCACTAAAGAAAATTTTATTATTTTATTTAATAGTTTCTTTTATTATTTTAGTAATAATCTTAATAACTGAAATTTTTAGTTTTAAAAATTTTTATTTGGTTGAGAAAAAGAAACAATTAAAAAATCAAGTTGAAATGGCTTATAAAGTGATTGAAAGTTACTATAAACTTTATAAAAAAGGAGAACTTTCAGAAAAGGAAGCCAAAGAAAAAACAAAATTAATTATAAGAAATTTGAGATTTGATAATTGTTATTTTTGGATTACTAATATAAAGGAGCCTTCTTATCAATTAATTATGCATCCCATAATGCCAGAACTTAAAGGAAAAACAGAAGATAATCCAATATTTTTATGTGTAAAAGCTATTGAATTTGGAAAGGATAAAAAGATTATATTTAAGAAAAAGAAAAATATTTTTAAAGTAATATCTCAAATAACAAAAAAATCAAAAGAAGGTTTCATTTATTATGAATGGTTTAAACCTTTACCTGAAGGTGGTGTTACTAAAGAATTTTATCCAAAGCTTTCTTATATCAAACTTTTTGAACCTTGGCAATGGGTGATTGGGAGAGGAATTTATATAGATGATATCAAAGCTGAAATGTGGAAAGATGTTTTTAAAATTTCTTTTTTTGTTTTTCTTGGATTTATATTTTTAATAATTCTTTTTATTGTGGTGATGCAAGATTTTACTAATTCAATAAATAAAATCGTAAAAATTGTTAAAAAGGCTAAGGAAGGAAGTTTTGATGAAAAAATTGATATTGAAAGAAAAGATGAAATAGGAGAGATTACAAAAGCTTTAAATGAGTTTATTAAAGAATATGAGAAATTTACCTGGTTTGAAAAAATTTTCTATACTACAGAGATTCCTGTAGCTTTAGTCACAAAAGATTACAAATTTATAGATTGTAATGAAGCAGCTGTAAAATTATTTAAATATGAATCAAAAGAAGAGTTTTTAAAAGAAAAAAAATTTACTCCTTGGGAATTAAGTCCTCCTTTTCAACCTGATGGTAGAAACTCTATAGAAAAAGCAAAGGAAATGGTAAGAATTGCTTTTAAAAAGGGATATAACAAATTTGAATGGATGCATCGTAGTAAAACAGGTAAAGATTTTCCAGTAGAGGTCACTCTTATTCCCATAGTTTATAAAGGAGAAGAAAGATTATATTGTGTTTGGCGTGATTTAAGTAAAGAAAAAGAACTTTATACCTTATCTATTACAGATCCTTTGACCCAAATTTATAATAGACGTTATTTTATCTTAAGCCTTGAAAATGAAATAGAAAGAGTTAAAAGAGGAGCCAGTCCCTTTTCTCTTATTATGGCAGATATAGATAGATTCAAAAATATTAACGATACCTTTGGTCATGCAGTTGGAGACAAAGTTCTTGTAGAAATGGTTAAATTGTTCAAAAGAAGACTTAGAAAAATAGACATAATTTGTAGATGGGGAGGAGAGGAATTTCTCATTTTACTTCCTCAGACCCCTGTTAATAAAGCTACTATAGTAGCAGAGAATTTGAGAAAAAGTTTAGAGAATATGTATATTCCTGAAATAAAAGGACATATTACTGCCAGTTTCGGAGTCATTGAATATTGTCCAGGAGATACTGTGGAATCTTTAACTAAAAGAGTTGATGTTATGATGTATAAAGCTAAATCAGAAGGAAGAAATTGTGTGCGCTCAACTGATAAATGTGAATAAAATTGTATTTGATTTTGCTGGGTGCGGTGCATTAAATTGGGATATTTTTTTTGAAGTAGAAGATTTATCTCAACTTAATTTTGAAAATCTTCAAATTTATCCTGGAAGAGAAATAATCCTAAAAAGAGATCAGTTTTTTAGATTTTTGGATTTTTTAGAAAAAAGAGGAAATTTTCTTTTTGAATGCGGAGGGGGTTCTTCAGCTAATACAATTTATGCTTTATGTTGCTGGGGATTCAATAATTTATTTATAGGAGCTGTAGGAAAAGATGAATTTGGAGAAAAAATTTTAGATGAATTTGAAAAGGTAGGTTTAGATACAAGTTTTATTATAAAAGAAGGGGAAACGAGTTTAGCCATAATTTTGCTTGATAAAAAAAAAGATAGATTTATAGCTGTTAGTCCAGGAAATACCGAAATGGCATTATCCCAATTAAAAATCTCACATCATAAATTTGAAGGAATTTTTCATTTTTCTTCTTTTGCAAGCAAAAGTGGTCAAGAGTTTCAAAAAAATATTTTATCAAAATTGGATATTAAAATTTCTTTTGATCCAGGAGAAGTATATGCTAATCTTGGAAATGAATTTTTGTTTCCTTGGTTTAAAAAAACTGAAATTTTATTTATCACTGAATATGAATGGAAAAAAATTAATTTATCTATAGAAGAAATCTTTAAATTAGGAATTAATAAAATTTTTTTTAAAAAAGGTAAAAAGGGAGCAGAATTTTATTCTAAAGAAAAAAGAATAGAGTTTCCTGCATATAAGGTTGAAAAAATTGTTGATAATACTGGCGCAGGAGATTATTTTAATGCAGGTATTCTTGCTGGTCTTAAACTGGGATTTTCAGAAGAATTGGTGTTAAAATTAGGAATTTATTCAGCAGGTATGAGTCTTAGAGATTTTGGAAGAAAAGGATGTTTAACTAAAAAGGAGTTTCAAAATTATATTAATTTGTTAAAATAAATTTTATTTAATATAGTCTCTTTTCAGAAAATGGAGCTTAAAAATAAGATTCCTAAAAATATTGATAGACTTTTTAAAATTCTTTATCAAGAAGGAACTCTTTTTGGAGAAATCTATTTAGAACATACTCAAAGTTTTGTATTAGTTCTTGAGCCAGATAGAATAGATGAAATTAATTGGGGAAAAGAAGAAGGAATAGCTTTCAGGAAAGTGGATGAAAATTTGAGAAATCAATTTGCTTATACTTCTAATTTTGATAATTTATTTTTAGAAGATTTGGCAAAAGGAATTACAAGGAAAGTTAAATATTCTTTAGAGGTAAAAGAAACAGAAGTTTTTAAAAAAGGAGGTTTTAAAAATTATGAAGAATATTTTAAAGATAGACTTCAGTTTTTAGAAGAATTAAAGAAAAAAGTAAAAAATGTGAAAGAGATAAAGCATTACAGGATCAGTCTTAATGAGATTAAAAAAGAAATCATAATTTTAAATTCTGATGGTAATTTAATAGAAGATGAGCGTTTTTATTTTAGATTGGTTGCAATGATTGTTGGTGAAAAAGATGGAAAATTAGAGAGGGGATATGAGGTTTTTGGAAGTTCTATTCCTTTTGAAAAAGCCAAAAATTTACCAGAAGTTTTAAATCTTCCAGAAAGAGCAAGTGATCTTGTTCTTACTATGCTTTTAGCAAAAAAAGCTCCTGCAGGGATTATGCCTGTTGTCCTTTCAGGAACTGCAGGAGGAACAATGATTCATGAAGCAGTAGGACATGGACTTGAGGCAGATCATGCTGAAGAAGGATTTTCTATCTACTCAGGTAGATTGGGAGAAAAAGTTGCAAGTGAACTTATTACTGTTGTAGATGATGCTACTCTTCCCTCTCTTTATGGATTTTATAAAGTTGATGATGAAGGCACACCCTCTCAAAAAGTAGTTTTAATAGAAAAGGGTATTTTAAAAAATTTTCTTTACGATAAATATTTTGCTTTAAAGTATGGAAAGGATTCAAATGGTCATGGAAGAAGGCAGGATTATAGACATATTCCTTTACCAAGAATGGCTAATACTTACATAGAAAAAGGGTTTCATAAACCAGAGGAAATAATAAAAAGTATAGATAAGGGTCTTTTGGTTAAAAAAATGGGAGGAGGAGAGGTTAATCCTTTAACAGGAGATTTTGTTTTTGAAGTAAGAGAAGGATATTATATAGAAAAAGGAGAAATTGCTTATCCTGTTAAAGGAGCAACCCTTGTAGGAAATGGTCCTAAAGTTTTAGAGATAATTGATATGGTAGGAGATGATTTGAAATTTATTCCTGGAACTTGCGGTAAAGATGGTCAAGGAGTTCCTGTAGCTGATGGTCAACCCACCATCAGAATTCCTGAAATAACAATAGGTGGAATTTTAGACTAAGGAGGAATAAAAATGTGTGGTATTTTTGGAGTATATGGAATAAAAGAGGCAGCAAATTATACTTATTTTGGACTTTATGCTCTTCAACATAGAGGACAGGAAAGTGCAGGTATAGCAGTTTATGATGGAAAAAAGATAAAAGAATGGAAAAATCTTGGTTTAGTAAGTGAAGTGTTTAATGAAGAAATTTTAAAAAAACTTCCGGGATCTATTGCAATAGGTCATGTTAGATACTCCACTACAGGGTCTACAATTATTCAAAATGTTCAACCTTTTTGTGTAAATTTTGCTAAAAAAACCATTGCTATAGCACATAATGGGAACCTTGTTAATGGTTACCAGATTAGATGTGAACTTGAAGAAGATGGACATATTTTTCAAACTACTATGGATAGCGAAGTAATTGTTCATTTAATAGTTAAAAATTTAAAAAAAGGTCTGATTAATGCTATTATAGAAACTATGAAAAGAATAAAAGGAGCTTATTCAGTTTTGCTTCTTTATGAAGATATTCTTATTGCTTTTAGAGATCCATGGGGTTTTAGACCTTTAGCTTTAGGAATGCTTGATGGAGGGTATGTGATTTCTTCAGAAACCTGTGCTTTTGATTTAATAGGAGTTCAATATTTAAGAGATATAGAACCCGGTGAAATACTAATAATAGATAAAGAAGGTCTTAAATCTTATAAAGCTTTTAAAAAAGAAAAATTTCCTTTAAGTCATTGTATTTTTGAATTTATTTATTTTGCAAGGCCAGATAGTTATATATTTAATAAAAATGTATACACTGTAAGAAAAAATCTCGGAAAAAATCTTTATAAGGAATGTCCTTTGTCTGCAGATTTTGTTATGCCTTTTCCAGATTCCGGGAATTATGCAGCAATAGGATATGCTCAAGCAAGTGGACTGCCTTTAGAATTTGGTATGATCAGAAATCACTATATAGGAAGAACTTTTATCCAGCCTTCAGAGAAAATAAGAAATGTTTCAGTAAGAATGAAATTAAATCCTGTAAAAGATATTTTAAAAGGAAAGGAAGTAATTATAATTGATGATTCCTTAGTTAGAGGAACAACCAGCAAAAATAGGCTCAAAAGTATTAAAGAAGCTGGAGCAAAAAAGATTCATTTTTTACTTTCTTGTCCCCCTCTTAGATTTCCATGCTTTTTTGGGATTGATTTTCCTTCTTCTGCAGAATTAATAGCTTCTAAACACTCAGTGGAGGAGATTAGAAAATTTTTAGATATTGATACTTTATACTATTTAAGTATTGAAGGACTTCTTTCAGCTGTAGGAGAGTTAAGAGACAAGGTTTGTTTAGCTTGTTTTACAGGAGAATATCCGATAGAGGTAGATTTTGGCTTTAGAAAGACTGTCAGTGAGGTATAAAAGATATTTTTTATTTTACAAATTTTACTATTTCTTCAGTGTAAACCTCAGCTGGGATCCTATCTGGTAATCCATTAGGATATGTGGTAGGAATATAATAAGTATCAAGAATACTCTATACTTTAAGCTTTTCATTAAATTTTTCTTCAAACTTCCTGCCCATTTATAAAGTTTATAGATAAAATGCCCAATTACTATTTCTTCTCCTTTATAGTAAAGATAAGCTTTTAAAAATTTTTCAACAATTTTTAGCTTCTTCTGTTCCTTTTATCATATAGCACTTTTTCTTCTTGAAGAATTTTTTTAAACCTTTTCTTTTTTAATTGTTCAAATTCTTCTGGAGTATAACAAATTATATCAACATATACAGAAATCTCAGGTATTAAATAGATCCTTTTAAACGTTTAAAAAAGATTTGTTAGTTTTCATTATATACTAATTCTTTCAGCTTTATCTTTTAACTTTTCTACAATTAGATTTAAAGTTTTTTCTATCTTTTCTGCTTGTTTTTTTAATATTTCAATTTTTTTTCTTAGATTCATTTTATATGCTTTTTACTTTTAATTTAACTATTTTAACTATTTTAACTATTATTAACAAGTATAAAATTTTTTTGGTTTGAAAGGAAAGCAAAGCATGGTAAAATGTCAAATGTAGAAGATGTAGCTAAGGTATTATTTATGAAAGCTTATAAAAATTTGCAAGAATTTATTGCTACCTTAGAGAAAGAAGGAGAGCTTCTCAGGATAAAAGAAGAAGTTTCAGCAGAACTTGAGATTTCAGAAATTACTGATAGAGTGTGCAAGCTAAATGGACCTGCTTTATTTTTTGAAAGGGTAAAAGGACATAAAATTCCTGTAGTAACTAATCTTTTTGGGAGTTTTAGAAGAGTTTGTCTTGCTTTTGGAGTGAAAAAAATTGATGAGCTTACAGAAATTTTATTAGATTTTATTGAGATAAGACAAGTTGAGGGTTTTTTTGAAAAATTAAAAATTATTCCTAAGCTCTGGCAGACTAAAAATTTTTTTCCTAAAATAATTAAAAAAGCTCCGTGTCAAGAAATAGTTTGGAGAGGGGACAAAGTTAATCTTTTTAAACTTCCTATTTTAAAATGCTGGCCTGAAGATGGAGGGCTTTTTATTACTCTTCCCTGTGTAATTACCAAAGACCCTGAGACAGGGATACGCAATATTGGAATGTATAGAATGCAAGTATTTAGTGAAAATGAGACTGGTATGCATTGGCAGATCCATAAAGTAGGAGCAAAACATTATCAAAAAGCAGAAAAACTGGGGCAAAAACTTCCTGTAGCTGTTGCTATAGGACCAGACCCAGCAGTAATTTATTCTGCAACTGCCCCTCTTCCTGAAGATATGGATGAGTTGCTTCTTGCAGGTTTCTTAAGAGGAAAACCTGTTGAGCTTGTTAAATGCTTAACAGTGCCTTTAGAAGTTCCTGCTGAATCTCAAATTATCCTTGAAGGTTATGTTGAACCTTATGAAAGACGATTAGAAGGACCTTTCGGGGATCATACAGGATATTACACTCCTCAAGATTACTATCCAGTTTTTAAAATTACTTGTATCACTATGAGAAAAGATACTATCTATCCTGCAACTATAGTAGGAAAACCTCCTATGGAGGATTGTTATCTTGGAAAAGTAACAGAAAGATTATTTTTACCTTTAATAAAAAAGATTTTGCCAGAAGTAATAGATATAAATCTTCCTTGGGAAGGTGTTTTCCATAATTTAGCTTTTGTTTCCATAGATAAGCGTTATCCTGGACATGCTTTTAAAGTAGCTTCAGCTTTGTGGGGACTTGGACAAATGATGTTTACTAAAATTATTGTAATATTTGATAAAGAAGTAAATGTTCAAAACTTAAGTGAAGTTCTATTTTATATGAGTGGAAATGTAGACCCAGAGAGAGATATTATGATTGTTAAAGGTCCAGTTGATGCTCTTGATCATGCAAGTTCTTATCCTGCTTTTGGTTCTAAAATGTGCATTGATGCTACAAAAAAATGGAAAGAAGAAGGTTATCAAAGAGAATGGCCTAAAGAAGCTATAATGACACCAGAGATCAAAACAAAAATTGATAAAATTTGGAAAAAACTTGGAATAGAAGAATTTTTAAAAAAGGAGGTAAGAATTTATGAAAATAGCCATAATGAGCGATAGTCACGATTCTATTCCTAATCTCAAAAAAGCTATAGAAATTTCTTTAAAAGAAGATGTAAAAAAAATTTTTCATTGTGGAGATTTGATTTCTCCTTTTATGGTTCCTGTTCTTGGTGAATTTAATAAAGAAATACATTTAATTCTTGGAAACAATCCTGGAGATATTTTTCTTTTAATTCAAAAACTTTCAAATTATCCTAATATAAAATTTCATGGAGAGAGTGCATTTTTAGAGATAAACGGATATAAAATTTGTATGGTTCATTATCCTAAAATAGCTTATGCTTTTGCTAAAACAGGAGAATATGATTTTATTTTTTGCGGACATACTCATAAATATGAAATAAAAGAGATAGGTAAAACCTTAGTTATAAATCCTGGAGAAATATTAGGAAAAGAAGGGCCTCCCACTTTTGTTATTTTAGATTTAAAAACTAAGGAACATAGAAAAATTACTTTTTAAGGAGAAAAAGATTATGCGCTGGAGTAAATGTTTTATTCCTACTTTAAGAGAAGATCCTGCAGAGGCTGAAGTAATAAGTCATAAACTTTTGCTTAGAGCAGGAATGATAAGAAAGCTTGCTTCAGGTATTTATAATTTTTTACCTTTAGGTTTTAAAGCTTTAAAAAAAATAGAAAATATTGTGCGAAACGAAATGAACAAGGCTGGGGCTTTAGAAATACTTATGCCTCTTGTTCAACCTGCAGAGCTTTGGAAAGAAACAGGACGATGGGATGATTATGGAAAGGAACTTTTAAGATTTAAAGATAGAAAAGAGCATGATTTTTGTTTGGCTCCTACCCATGAAGAAGTAATTACAGAAATTGTTAGAAAAGATGTAAAATCTTATAAAGAACTTCCTCTTATTCTTTATCAAATTGCAGTAAAATTTAGGGATGAAATTCGTCCAAGATTTGGAATTATGAGAGCAAGAGAATTTATAATGAAAGATGCCTATTCCTTTGATGCAGATTGGGAAGGGCTTGATAAAAGTTATCAAAAAATGTATGAAACTTATGAAAAAATTTTTACCTACTGTGGACTTAAATTTAAAGCAGTTGAAGCTCATACTGGTGCTATTGGTGGAGATGTATCTCATGAATTTATGGTGCTTGCTGAAACAGGAGAAGATGTTCTTGCCTTTTGTGAAAAATGTGGATATGCCTCAAATGTAGAACTTACTCCTGCTATCTTAGGAGAAAAATATTCTTCTGAGCCAGAAAAACCTTTAGAGAAAGTTTATACTCCAGGAGTTAGAACTGCTCAAGAAGTAGCAGATTTTTTAGGTCTTCCAGTTTCTAAAATAACCAAAACATTAATTTATATTATTAATGAAAAAGAAGCAGTTGCTGTTTGTATAAGAGGAGATCATGAGGTAAATGAGTTAAAACTTGAAAAACTCTTTCCTGGAAAGACATTTAGAATGGCAAATGAGCAAGAGATTAAAAAAATTGTAGGAGCAAGTCCAGGATTTATAGGACCTAAAGATTTAAAAATAAAAGTTATTGCTGATAAAGCTTTAGAAGGTTATCCTAATTTTGTAATAGGTGCAAATGAAGATGAATATCATTATATAAATGCTAATTTAGGCTCTACTTTTAAACCAGATCTAATAGCTGATGTTAGAAAGGCTTCAGAAGGTGATTTATGTCCAAAATGTAAGAATCCTTTACAGTTTACAAGAGGTATTGAAGTAGGGCATATTTTTAAGCTTGGAACAAAATACAGTAAATCTATGAAAGCTTTATTTTTAGATCGTGACGGGCAGATGAAACCTTTTATAATGGGATGTTATGGAATAGGAGTAAGCAGAGTTCTTGCTGCAACCATTGAACAGAATTACGATGAAAACGGAATAATTTTTCCTTGGCATATTGCTCCTTTCCAAATAGCAGTGCTTTATTTAAAAAAAGATTTTGAAGAGGAAGCAGAAAAAATTTATCAAAATTTATCTCAAAAGTGGGATGTTATTTTAGATGACAGAGATGAAAGACCAGGGGTTAAGTTTAAAGATATGGATCTTATAGGGATACCTTTACAGATTATTTTTGGGAAAAATTATGAAAAAAATAAAGAGGTTGAAGTTAAGATAAGAAAAACTGGGGAGAGAAAATATTTTAAGCCTGAGAATTTGGAAAATTTTGTAAATGAGTTTGAAAATGAAAAAGATTAAGCTTTCAGAACTTGCAAAAAAGGTAAATGGGGATCTTATAGGAGAGGATTTCGAAATAGTAGGAATAAATGCTATTCCTTTGGCTAAGGAAAATGAACTAATTTTTATAGATTCATTGAAAAAAGTAGCTGAGGCTCAAAGAGCGAAAGCCAAAGTTGTTCTTTGTCCAGAAGGTTTTGCTAAATATTTTTCTGATAAATCAGTTATAGAAGTAAGGGATGTAAGAGTAGCTTTTGCTAAAATTACCGAAATTTTTAAAAAAGAGATAGAGCCTTGTTGGGGTATAAGTTCTCAAGCTTTTATAGAAGAAGAAGTAAAAATAGAAGAACCTTGTGCTATATATCCATGGGTTTATATTCAGAGAGGAGCTAAAATTGGTAAAAACGCAGTTCTTTATCCTGGAGTATTTATAGGAAGTTACTCTGAAATTGGAGAAAATACAATTATTTATCCTAATAGTGTGATTTATCCTTATACCAAAATTGGAAAAAATTGTATAATTCATGCAGGGGTTATTATCGGAGCAGATGGCTTTGGTTTTGCTCAGGAACAAACAGAAGAAGGTTATAGAAATATAAAAATTTATCATTTTGGAAGTGTAGAAATAGGAGATGAAGTAGAAATAGGAGTAAATACTACCATTGATAGAGCTGTGTTTGGAAAAACAATTATAGGAGAAGGGACCAAAATTGATAATTTGGTGCAGGTAGGACATAATGTTAGAGTAGGTAAACAAAATATTCTTGTTTCTCATACAGCTATCGGAGGAAGTGCTATTTTAGAAGATTATGTAATGCTTGCAGGTCAAGTAGGAATAGCTCCTTATAGTAGAATTGGAAAAGGTGCTAAAGTAGCAGCAAAATCTGGAGTAGTAGGAGAGATATCACCTGGAGAAGAAGTTGCAGGTATACCTGCTATAAAAGCCAGTCTCTGGAGACGAGCAGTAATTATTTTTGCTAAACTACCCGAACTTTATAAAGAAATTAAAAAACTTTTAAAATAGTTAATTCTATCTACTAAAGTTAAGATTGACAATTTTTTAGAATAGTTTATTTTTAGTTAAAATAAGTAAATTTCAAAAATGCCCCCATCGTCTAGCGGACTAGGATACTGGCCTCTCACGCCAGAGACACGGGTTCGAATCCCGTTGGGGGCGATCTTATAAGTGTAACTAAGTGTATTGAAGTTAACTACTTCTTCAAAATCCTTAATTTTCAAGACTTTTAAGTGTATAGAAGTGTATTGAAATTTAATAAAATCAAGTTAAAATATTGGAGTCAATGTTGGAGCGAAACAAAAAATTTTTTAATAGATAAAAATAATATTTCTAAAAAACTTTTATTTATGAGCTTTACAAAGCACTCCAACTTTATTTTGAAAGTTTCATTTTTCTTTCAATTGAGCTGGGTATATTATCTTATTTTATCTCTTATTAACTCTACCTTTTAAGGAAATATTAGAAGTGATGTTGGAGTAGATATTTTATTAAAAATTTCAAAAAATAGAGGGAAGAGGCAATGGGAAAGCTTACAAACCTTAAAATTAAAAATGCTAAGCCTCAAAATAAGACTTATAAATTAAGTGATGGAGACAATCTTTATTTATTAAGCCTACAGGATATAAAGTGTGGGTGTTCAGATACCGCTTTCAGGGAAAATTAAAAGATTACTACATAGGACCTTATCCTGAAATTTCTCTTTCTGAAGCAAGGGAAAAAGCTTTTATTTTAAGAAAAATGGTAAAAGAAGGGAGAGATCCAAGTATTGTTAAAAAGCTTGAAAGAGCTTCAAGATTTCCCACCTTTAGGGAAATTGCCTTGGAGTTTTTGGATAGGAAAAAGAATGAATGGAGTAAAAAACATTTTGACACTGTTAAACTTAGGCTTGAAAAGCATATTTTTCCGGAAATTGGTGATATCCAAATAGATCAAATTAAACCGTTACTTCTTATGAATTTTCTTAAAAAATTAGAAAAAAAGGGGATTCTTGAAACTGCAAGGAAAATAAGAATAATAGTAGGACAAATTTTAAGATATGCCATTGCTTGTGGCTATGAAATTAATGATCCTACCTCTCCTCTTAAGGGAACTCTTTCAAGACCTAAAATTAGGCATATGCCTGCAGTAACTACACCCGAAGAATTCCGGGAAATTCTTAAACTTATTTGGGCTTATCCTTATTCAATTATTGTAGGGGGTGCTCTAAAAATAGCTGTTTATCTTTTCCCAAGACCGGGAGAGCTTGTATCCATGCAGTGGAAAAATGTACACCTTGAAAGGGCGGAGTGGAGATACATTTTGAGCAAAACCCATAGAGAACATATTGTTCCTTTACCAACACAGGTTATAAAGCTTCTTAAAGGGTTAAAAATTTTGACCCAAAGAAGCCCTTATGTTTTCCCTTCTGCTAATTCTTGGGAAAAACATATGAGTGTGGAGGCTCTTGAAAAAGCCTTAAGAAGGGTTGGTATACCCAGTGAAAAACAGACAGTTCATGGTTTTAGAGCTACGGCACGCACTCTTCTTCATGAAGTTCTTGGATGGGCACCAGATATAATTGAGATATCTTTAGGACATAAAGTTCCAGATCGTCTTGGTGAGGCTTATAATAGAACTAAATTTTTACCTCAAAGAAGGGTTATGATGCAGATGTAGGCGGATTATATAGATGCTTTGATAGAAGAAAAAGACCAGGAATTTTTAGAAAGGCTTAAAACAAAAAATTTAGTAGAAAGAGGATTTGGTTGGATGAATCCGTTTATTTATTAAGTTGTTGTTCAATCCACTTAAATATTTTATCCTTCCATTCAAGAGGGTTTTTATTAAATTCAGGAATTGATTTTAAAATTGCAGTAAGGCTGCTATCAAAATTTTTTCCCTCTTCGAGCCATTTTGATGACTTATTCCACAAAATTTCTTTTTCGGTCTTTTTATTACAAAATTTAATATACTCTTTAAGCCACTCAAGAGCCCTGTTTTTAATATATCTAAAACTTCTATTTTTAAATTTTTTAATTTCTTTTAATTTATTCTCTATTTGATTAAGTTCTCTTTTAGTGAGTTGACCAGCAAAAAATTTTTCCAAGAGATATAGATTTTTAAGAATTTTAAAAAAGTTTAAAGCATAATTTCTTTTATCATAACACGTGGTACAAAATCTTCCTCCTTTATCTATATTTTTATCACAGGTTAAAGTTAAACATTCTTTTTTTTCTTTATTTTTAACTCTGGTTTTTATAAATTTTTTAATTTCTATTCTTATTTTACTATCCAAAAGTGGGAATGTTTCTAAACTGGTATTTTCCCAGATATTAAAAATTTTTTGAATTACTTCTTTAATTACTTTTTTTTTGGTTTTTGAATTTTTTATATAAGAGAAAAGTTTTGAATAGCGAGACTTAACCCAGTATTCAAGAAGCTTTTCCAGAAAATTTTCATAAAAAGGATAAAAATCTTTAAAAAGCAAATAAGCAAGAAGAAGGTAGCTCCAATAACTTAACATAATAATAACTAAGCGTACAGGAATATCCTTGTAATTTCCTTCTTTTGTTAAATCCCCTTTTTGAAAATAAAAAAATAAGAAGTGATCCCCTCTGAAATAAGGAACAGTTATTAAATTTTTTTTAATTTCATAAAACCCCACTACCTCTTTTTTCCAGTTTATGTTAGCAAAAGGGTAATCTTCAACTACAACAAAAAGGCCATCTGGTTCTACTTTATTCATCAGGAAGAAATCCCTCTCAAGAGATTTTTTAACTAAAAAAACAGGGAGTTTTTTCTTTATTTCATTTTCTAAAATTTGAAACTCATTTTTCATTTTTTTTGAATTTAAAATTTTATTCCTTATATCTGGTATATCTTCTAAATTACTACCCACACATACTCCGATTTTTTGTAAAAGTTTAGGAGGAATAACTTTTTGAGGTTTTAAAATATTATAAGAAAAAGCATTATATAAAAATGAAAGAGTATTCAAAAGAGAAACTAACCTCGAAGAGTCTATCATTCCTAATCTGTTTAAATTTTCATATCCGAGCGTATTTTCAAAAAAGTAAATAAGTAAATTATATCCCCAAGGATAAAGAGTATGAATTTTAAAAATTTTGCCACTCAAAAAAACTGGGTTGAAATTTTTAAGATTGAAATCTAAAGGATTTTCTAAAAGTGCTTCTCCTAAAGAGCCGAGGAATATGTCATATTTATTATTTTTAATTTCTTGAAATTTAAAGGCTTTTTCAAGAAATTCAGAAAAAAACTTAGAGGGATTTTTTTCAAAAGAAATGGGATTTTCAGGAATTTCACCTAAAAATTCAAAAAGGTCAAAAAGAAACTTTTTGATTATCTCATGTTCTATCATTTCTAAGCCAATCATCTGAGCCCTCCTTTCTGGTCTAAATTTTTTTATTTATTTTTATGCTTCTTTTTCTTTTTAGACCATACTAAAATGATTATAAATTTATTTAATTTAATTTCAATTATAAATGCAAAAAGGAGGTAAAGAAATGGAGTTGGAAGTTTATCGGATACGAGAATTAACAAAACTTTTAAAGGTTTCGAAAGAATGTATTTACCTGTGGATAAGAAAAAATAAATTTCCAAAACCTTTAAAATTAGGTGCTCGGACATCTGTTTGGCTCAAAGAAGATATAGAAAAATGGCTGAAAGAAAAAAAGAAGGGAGAGATCAGACATGAAAAAGAAGTATAAAAACCTTCCCATTCTTTTAAAAAAAGTAAAAAACTTTTGCATTTCTAAAGACGGACGGGTCCCTTTATCCGTTACTAAAGATAAAAAAATAAAACCGGGTAGCTCCACTGATCCCCAGACTTGGCTTACTTTCGATGAGGCTTTTTCCCTTTTAAGCGAGGAGAGACCTTTGCTGATGCTGGCTACAGATGGTAAAATTGTTGCGGTTGATCTCGACGCTGCATTAACACCTGAGGGAAAACTTAAAACGTGGACAGCACAGATTTTAAATTCCGATATTGTGAAGAATTTCGCTTACCTTGAAAAGAGCAAAAATTCTGGGTTTCATGTTATTTTTATTTTAGAAGAAAAGGTAACCGATCTACAAAATTTGAACTGGCATGGAGAAAAAGATTTAACTTTAAACAAGAGTGAAGGAATCGAAATTTTTATAGAAAAGCATTTTATCACTCTTACAGGAGAAACTGTTCAAGACAACCTTAAGATCCTTCCTGTTAAAGAATTTTTAAAATTTTATGAAGAGTTAAAGGAAATAATTAAAGAGTTCAAAATAGAAGAAGAATTAAGAAAAATTAAACAAAATCCTCCCGCTCTTTCTTACGTAAAAGAGCTTAAAAAAGATTTATACAAGAATTTAAAAAAGGAGATTTTAAAGAAATTAAGATTTGAAGATATAATTCCTCCAGCAAAGGATCCAAGAAATGGTCGATATTACAGAGCGTGGTGTCCATTCCATGAAGACGGCAAAAATCCAGACTTTGTTGTCTACTATAAAGATGGCTAGCTTTTTGATTGTCATGATTCTAAAGTCTATGACATTTTCTCCTATATAATGAAAAAAGAGAATAAGACTTTCAAAGAAGTATGCTTAGATCTTGCAAAAAGGTATAACATTTCAACGCCACTGCTTGAAGAAAAAGGAAGTGATTTTGAAATTTATAATCACTATTTAAGTCACTTACGCAATTCTTTGAAAGATGCGGAATTGAGGTCTTTAAGTGATTCAAGTGATTTAAGTGATTCAACTTTGGAGAATGAATTTGAGAGGTTTCTTTTTGAAGGTTTTAAATTCCCAAGTAAAATACTTCCTAAAAATTTAAATGAATCATTTAAGAATTTTTCTGAAGTAACCGGCATTCCTTTTGAAGTTATTTTTTCCTGCTCTTTGCCGATTTTGGCCTCTTCCCTTGGTAATTCAGTTAGAATAAAAGTTAAGGAAAAGTTTTTAATACCTATTTTTATTTGGCTGGGGTTGATAATGAAATCAGGAGAAGGTAAAACTCCTTTATTTTCTTTACTCACTGAGCCTCTTTATGAGGAACAAAAAGAGTTGTATCTTAAATCCAAAAAAGAGAGGGAAGAGGAATCCTTGTTAAATCTATCAAAAAAAGAAGAAAAAGAAAACAACTTTAAAATTTTAATAGTTAATGAAAGCACTTTAGAAGGTCTGTACCAAGTTCTAAAACAGAATACAAGAGGATTTCTATTATTAAACATGGAATTAGGAGCTTTGTTAAAAAGTTTAAATGAATACAAGAAACGAGGGTCCGATTTAGAAAGACTTCTTCAGCTTTTTGATGCCAAATCTTTAGTAATAGTACGAAAAGATCAAAAATTTTTTATCCCTTGGAGTGGAGTTTCTATTTTAGGAGGAATTCAACCAGAAATTTTTCCTGAAATTTTTAAAAAAGAATTTTTCTTAAACGGACTTATTCCTAGGTTTTTATGGATTTTCGGAAAGAAGAAGGAGTTACAAATTAAAGAAATTGAAGAAAAGAAATATAGTTTTTATAAAAAATTAATTCAAGCCTTCCTTTCTGTTCCTTTAAGAGAAAAAAATGGAAGAATTAAACCTTTTATAATTTGTTTTAATGATGAAGTTAAAGATCTTTTTATAAAAGTAGGAAATTTTTTAGAAAAAGAAATTTTTAAAAGAACTTCAGAGGAATTAAGGCTATTTTTCTTTAAAGCTTACTATTACTATTTGCCCAAATTTGCTGGAATTCTAAAATGTTTAAATCTTTTTGAAAAAGATGGAAGCTTAAAAAGGCTTGAAAAGGAGGAAGTAAAAATTGATTTTGAGACTTACGTCAATAGTCTTTATTTGAGTTTTTATTACATAGCCAAAGCTTGCGAAGCGTTCCGTCTTTATGGAAGAAGGAAAAATCTTGATGAAAATACTAAACTCCTGTTAAAAACTCTTTTAGAACTTTATAAAGATGAAGAAATCCGGAAAAGGGGGAAGGTGCTTCTGAAAGATATAGTGTTAAAATTTCAAGAAAAATTAAATGAAAAAAGCACTTTTCACTTCTCCTTTTCAAGTTCTTTAAAAGCTATTTCAAGAGATGTTTCAAGAAGATTAAAAAGTTTAGGCTTTAAAATCCAAAGAAGCACCTCAGGGTATAGATTTTTGTTCTTCGATTCAGAGTTTGAAGAGAAGGTAGCCCATTTTACTCAGTCACTTAAGTCACTCAATCACTCAAAGCCCGCGATTTTAGAATTTATAAGGAATTTAGAAAGTGACTTTGCAAGTGACTCAAATTTAAAGTCACTTGAAGAAAAATCCAATTTAAATATAGACTTACCTACATCTTCAGAAAGTATTGAGTTTTCAAAGCTGGATTTTTCCAAAAATGCTTACAAGTTTGAAAGCAAAGTTGGTAGTTTTTGGATTGTAAAAAACGAATTTTTCGAGCAAATTGCTAAGGAAAAGCCAGGCGAAGCAGTTTTTAAAATTTCTGAAATAATTGAATTATCAAAAATTTCAAAAATTGAAAAGGAGGTACTTATTGAACTATTTTCGAGTATTTTATTAATTAAAAAATCTTTCCCTTCTTGCATAATAAAAGAAGTTGTGAAGGACTTCATAAAAAATAAAAATTTAGTAAATTAAAAGGAGTCAACTATCATAAATAAAAATTTGGGTAAAGATTTTTATGATAAGAAGGATTAAAGAAAGAGTTATTTTTAAGTATAGCAAAAATT
>Ga0190337_1000018_pt1 | contig 29047 bp, 29 predicted proteins | sample 4872041011_MG_FD_161677 | JGI IMG/M metagenome (GOLD analysis project Ga0190337, IMG submission 161677) | Hydrothermal vent sediment bacterial communities from Southern Trench, Guaymas Basin, Mexico - 4872-04-10-11_MG | ecosystem: Environmental > Aquatic > Marine > Hydrothermal vents > Sediment ...
TTTTCCTTGCTGAAATAGAAAATATTAAAAAATTTGCTAATGCTAAAAAACTTATTAAATATGCTGGAACTGATCCTGTTGTTAAACAATCTGGTAAATGGCAAACAAAAAGAGGAATATCTAAACAAGGCAATCCTTTTCTCAGGTATATCCTTTATCAAATGGCAACAGGAGTTATAACCTGGAATAAAGTATTCAAAGTCTATTACAAAATTAAATACACTCAATTTAAAAGCCATAAAAAGGCTATGATAGCTGTAGTTAACAAACTCACAAGAGTAATTTTTACTATACTTAAAAATAACTCTTTCTTTTAACCCTTCTTATCATAAAAACTTTACCCAAATTTTTATTTATGATAGTTGACTCTTTAAATAATCTTTTATTTTTTAAAATTTTGATTAAAATTTTTAAAAAAAATATCCAATGTATATTATAACTTATTTTAAAGAAAATTTTAAAAAATGAAATGCGAAAGGTTAAAAAAATTAATTAAAGATTGGTATCAAGAAGTCAGAAATTTTACTCTTTCTCCTATTAAAATGATGGAATTAATAGATAAACATATTAAAAGTTGTAAAATTTGTCAAAAAGATGAAGACCTACCATTAGAGCTTGATCAATTAAGAGAAATTATAAGAGTACCTCATAATCTTCCTCCTTCTGAAAAGTTAAGGACAAGTATACAAGAAGAATATTTATATGAAGAAGAAACAGAAGAAATGGAAGAAGAATATTAAAATATTATATTTTATATTTTAAATTTAAAATTTTTAAAATAAAAAAATCTCTCTTTTTTATTCAAAAGTGGTTAAATTTTAAGTAGTTTCTGATTAAGATCCTTTTTTATGACACTCATTACACCTAATTGGAGCATTTTTCTGCTGTTCAGTATTAACTTTTTTGTGGCAATTAACACAATTTTTATGAAAAGCAAGCATTGCTCTTGGTGCTCCTTCTTTCCCTTCTTTTAATCCGTGACATTCAGTACACTTTTGAACATCTTTAGTAAGATCTTTTGTTTTATGATGGCATGTCTTACAACTTACCTTATATTCTGTTACATGTTTAGCATGAAGAAATTTAACAGATGGCATTTTTCCACCTGGTACAACAATAACACATTCTTTAGGAACTTGTTGTGCCAAAAGATATGTTCCTCCAAGTAAAAAAGCTCCATTTAAAATCCCTATTAAAACTTTTTTTAATTTCATAAATCACCTCCTTTTTAGAATTAATGTTCTTCATGTTCTTCTTCATATCCAGTAATCATAGCAATAATATGAGCTAAAGGAGTATGTCCCAGAGTTGCCAAATAAAAATGAACAATTATAAAAGCAGCAAAAAATATCCATAATCCTACATGAATTAAAGATACTATTTGAATTCCACCTAAGATATTTGCTAAAAATTGAAATTTAACTGGATCCCAAAGTATAAGTCCTGTAATAAGTTGAAGTGGTATACAAACCATCATAATCATTAAATAAGCAACCTGTTGCATAGGATTAAACTTATTTTCAGGTGTTGGATGATGAGGATTTTTATCTCCTACCATAATTCCATATCCATAATACTTAGCCTGTCTTAAAGCTCTTTTAGTAAATTCAATAGGTCTCCAGAAAGGAGGTAAATAAATCTTAAAAAACTTTAAAGTAGCAAAATAATAGATAAACCATATAAAGTAATTGGCAATCAAAACAAAACCTAACCAACTATGTATTTTTACTGCAGTTTGAAAAGACATTAAACTCATTTTATCCCCCAATCTTATCTGTAATCCTGTAATAATAAGTATCACAAAACAAATAGCATTTATCCAATGCCAGATTCTAACAGGTATAGGATGTAAATAAATTCTTTTCATTATTTACCCTCCTTTCTTTTTCTCCTAATAGGAGTAGTAATAATTCTTAAGAGAATATGTCCTGCTGCTACACCTGCTCCAGCAATCAAGGCAATTACGAATAAAGTGTCTAATATACTTATTTTAGTTAATCCCAATACATAAAAATCCTTAATATTAGGTATAGCATAAACTGAATTTACTGCGTTTTTTTCTAAATCAATTCTTTCTCCTTTTTCTCCCTCTTTATTAATTTCTAACTTTCTTACAAATGAAGTTTCTGGATTATGACAAAAAGCACAATCCTTTATTGCACCTTTTTTAGAAATTATTTTATGAGCATCATTTGGATTCACTATATCTAATTTACCTTTAAGTTTAACTTCCATGTTTTCTTTAAGAGATTTTAAAAATTGCCAAAGTTCAGTTTGCTGAACTATATTATCATTATTAGAATCTAATTTTATTTTTACTTCTTCTATATCCCAATTTGTAAAATTAGCTATCTTTTCAATAGTTAAAGGTTTGTTTTCAGAATTAATTAATGTTAAAATAATAGCTTTTGCACCAGATACATGACATGCAGAGCATGAAGCTCCATCAAAATGAACATCAACAAAACTTTCTATCTTAAATGGTGGATTATATAACCATTTATTATGAGATTTTTTTGCATTTTTATGACAATCTAAGCACGAATCCTTTAAATTAGCAATATTAGTAGGTAAAACTTTATGAGCTTTGTGACAACTGGAACATACTGGAGCATTTTGTTTGCCTTCCTTAAAAGCTTTATAATGAATACTTTCTTTAAAACTTTTATCTTCTTCATTATGACAACTTATACAAAGTTTATATTTTAATATAGCATTAGAAGTAATCTTCATCACAGTATGATAACCATGACACCTTAGACAATCTGGTGCTTTTTTATTTCCTTTTAAAACTGCTAAAGCATGAATACTCTTAGTATATTCTTTTGTCTCTTTACTGTGACAGTTATTACAAATTTCTTGAGCTTTGTTTCTATAATCTGCTATGGATTTAAAACTTCTTATAGGATGTTTTTTAATAGAAAAACCCTTATGACAATTTGAACACCTTAGGTTTTTATGAACCGATTGTAAAATCTGAGCTTCATCAACTTTAAGAGATAAAATTTCTCCATTTTGCATCTTTTTAACTATCCTTCTGCTATGACAATTTAAACAATATTTATTTTCAGAAACTTTAACTAATTTTGCTGGTTTTACATTATGATATCCATGACATTGGATACAAGGAGCTGTTTTAGAAAGTGTATAATGAGCTGGGTTTTTTCTAAGTTTTTCATCTGTATGACATCTTTGACAGATCTTTTTAGATAATTTAATTGCATAAGTTTTTTTATTTTTATAATTATATAAAGGGTGCTTAGTTTTAGAAAAATTATTATGGCAATTTATACATTTTAATTCTCCATGCACAGAACTCCTAATTTCTTTTTTATTAATTTTTAATAAAAGCCTTTCTCCACTTGATAAGGTCTTAACCATCCTAAAACTATGACACATTAAACAATAATTCGAAACTGATACAGTTTTTTTCCATTCTTTTAAAGGTTTTATATAATGAGACCCATGACAATCAACACAAGTTACATCTTTTCTTTTTATTACCTTAGCATGAGAAGGAGATTTAGAAATAAGTATAGGGGGATGACATTTTAAACAATTTTTAGTAAGCTGAATAATATATTCTTTTTTGCTTTTTATTTTCATTGGTTTTGGATGGTCTGGCTTAATTTCTAAATGACAAAAAATACAATCTATATTACCATGAACAGAAGCTTTATATTTTTTGGGATTCACATAAAGAGAAAGTTTTTCACCACTTTCTAATACCTTAGGTTCTCTTTTTACTTTATGACATATTAAACATTTACTATCCTTTTTAGCAAAAGAAACTTTTCCTAAGAAAAAAGAAATAAAAAGCAAAATAAAAAACAAAATAAAATAAAAATTTTTATTAATAAATATTTTCATTATCTACCTCCCTTTAAATAGACCCCCAATAATTTAATATTAATTTTAATAAAGTTAAGAGTAAATCATAAATAAAGCCCTCCTTTTTGTCAAGACTAATAAATTTAAAATTTAGCTTTTTTTAAAAAAAAATTTCTAATTTTTTATTTTTCTCTTTTATTTTTTTCTTTTATCTATTACTCTTGGAATTTAAAAAACTTCTACCTTAAATCTTTAAAAGCATATTAGCCTTTAATAAGTTTTTACAATTTAAACAAAAATATTTATCTTTTTTATCAGTATCCAAAATAGAATTAGAAAAAGACATCACACATTTAGGATTTTCACAATGAGGAAGATAAAAAAGATGCCCTAATTCATGTGTAGCTTCTTTTAAAATTCTTTCTAAAAATAATTTTTCATTTGGTTTTTGTTTGTAAAATTCAGGTTTTAACCTTGTTAAAGAAATTATTCCTATTCCTGATCTTGGATCTGCCTGACCAAAAATGAAATTTAAACCAGAAGCATAAAGATCTACATCTACCACAAGAAGCCACTTTTCTTGAGGATTTTTCTTAAATCTTTCTGCCTCTCTGAGTATAATATCTGCCAAATACTGATTTCTCTTGAAATTATAAGCTCTGGCTATGTCAAAGAAAAAATAAGATACATCCAGCTCTGAAAAATAAACATCTGCAAGATGCTCCCTCAATTTTTTTAGTTGCTCTTCTTTTAAATTGCAAAAAACAAACTTAATAAAAATCTTGTCCATTTTTAAACCAAAATTGAAATTTTATTAAAAAAAATATTATATTTTTAAATAAAATATTTTGTTGTCAAGAAAAATTTATTTTACTTTTCAAAACCAAATTTTTTGGTAATCTACTAACAAAAATTTCAAATTTTTAACTATGACTTTAAAGAGATTTTACATTTTAATTTTAATTATAGCTGCTTTTTTTCTAACAATCGGTAATTTTATATTTTACTACTCTTTAAAAGGAGCCTTTTTATCCTTAGAAAAAGAAGAAGCGAAAAATGTTGTAAAAAATATTGAAATTTATTTTACAATAGAATTGAATAATCTCTATGGTCTTGCAAAAGATTGGGGAGCTTGGGATTATGCTTACCTTTTTATGCAGGACAAAAATCCAGATTTTGTAAGTTCTAATCTTACTCCAGATATTTTCCCCAATCTTAAAATAGATTTTCTTATTTATACCTATTTAGATGGAAAGATTAAAGCTGGAGGGCTTTTTGATAAAAATACTGAAAAAATTTATGTTAATAAAGAACTTTTAAACTTTGTTAATTCTTTAGTTAAGGAACTTTCAAATAAAAATCTATCCGGCATTAAAAAATTAACATTCTTTATGAACAAACCTCTTATGGTAACAATTTATCCTATTTTAAAGTCAGATTATACAGGTCCCAAAAAAGGTTATATTTTTATGGGTAAACTTTTAACATCAGAAAAGAAGAAATATTTATCAAATTTACTTAAAATAAAAAATTTTCAAATCCTTAAATCTTCCAGCTCATCCAAAAATCTTGTGTTTTTAAAAGTAGGATTTGATGAAATAGTATTAGAAAAACCACAATTTTTAAACGATAAAACTCTAAAAATTAAAGTATCCTATCCTGTAAAAAAAATTTTAATTAAATCTATCATTTTATCTTTAATTATTACTCAACTAAGTTTATTTCTAATATTTAGTTTAGTTATAATTTTTTTATTTGAAAAATACTTTTTCAATCCTTTGCAAAATTTATTAAAGGAGATTGACCAGGTAAAAAGAGAGAAAAAATCAAAGCTTTCCTCTCAATATCCTACCAAGGAATACAAAAATTTAGCTATAATTATAAATAAAGCTCTGGAAGATCTCTCTATAAGAGAAAAAATCTATACGACTATTGCTGAAAAAACTGAAAATTTAATTTTACTTTTTGACAGAAATGAAAATATTCTTTTCAAAAATGTGCTTGCAACAAGATATTTCAATTCTGAAGAACTTAAATTTCTAATTAAAAACTTTTTGGAAAAAATTAAAAAGTTAAAATCACCGGAAAATATAATTAATGAAATCCAGATTAAAAATACTTGGTTTTCCTTTCGAACAATCCAAGTTCATGAAAATTTATACCTTTTAATTGGACAGGATATAACTAAAATTAAAGCTAAAGAAGAAAAACTTTTTAACTTGGCTACTCACGATTTTCTAACCAATCTTTACAATCGCAAATATTTTGAAGATGTCTTAGAAAGAACTGTAGCAGCTTCAAAAAGGGGCAAAATTTTTTCTCTGCTTTTTATAGATTGTGACAACTTAAAAATTGTCAATGATACTTATGGTCATTTAGCAGGAGACGAAGTTTTAAAAACAGTTGCCAGAATTATAAAAGAGAACCTCAGAAAAGAAGATATAGCAGCTCGTTGGGGAGGAGATGAATTTGTAATAATTTTAACTCATTGTAATAAGGACTGCGGAATAAGAATAGCACAACGAATTCTTGAAAATTTAGAAAAATCTGAGATTAATATCAATTCTAATAAAATCAAAGCAAGTGTAAGTATAGGGCTTGTAGAAATTGATGGAATAAAAGAAATAAATGAAATATTAGATTTAGCAGATAAACTTGCCTATGAAGCTAAAAAAGATGGTAAAAACAAAATAAAATATATTCAAAAATAGTTCTACTTATAACTTTTTTTTCTTTTTATTTTCTTTACCTCTTCTTCTTTATATTCTTTATATTCTCCCATACTATAAACTCTAATTTTATGACTACAGGAAAATTCTATTTTTAAGAGCTTTTTAAAAATTTTTTTCAATTCTTTAAAAGGAACTTTTAGAAGTTTTTCTGCCTTTTGAATTATAAATCTCAAAAAGCTTCTTTATCAATCATTTCATGAAAATTTGATCTTTAAGCTCTTTTAAAATCCTATTAAAAATTTTTATCATTTTTTTTCATATTCTGATAAACCTATTCATCATTTAATTCTAAATATTCATAAGCTAAAATATTTCTAAAACTCCCGAGTCCTTTTAAATCTTTATAGAGATTCTCAGTTATAATTTCATATTTCATGGCATTTTTAATAATATCTTCATAACTTTCACTTATTACATCAAATTTAGAAGCCAAAATATGTTCTAAAAAAATCTAAAATAGTTTCAGCAATTAAAAATAATAATCTAAGAAGTGTGCTTTCTTTAAATACCATTTTTTTCTATATTTCAGCTTTTTTTCTCTCTTACACAGTAATCATAAAAACTCCTTTCTAATTTTCATTTCAAGTATATTAAGGACTTTATCATCTCTATAAAAAATACATTTTCCATCTTTTATTACAACCAAATTAATTATAGGATCTGCAACATTCATCCAGACAGGATTAAACCTATCTGTTTTTTAAAATCAAACTCAAATCACTTCTTAAAAGTAGATAATCTTCAAAGGAAAAATTTAGAGAGGTATAAATAGCAAAAATCTATATCAGAATCTAAGTTTTCGATTTCCTTTGCACGGGAGCCAAAAAGATATGCTACCAAAATTTTTCTATCTTTATTAACAATCTCTAAAAACTTATTTACAGCCTCTTTAGTAGAAAATTTTAAAGATTTTGTTTTTTCCCATTTTTCTTTAACCATTATAATTTATTATTAAAATATTTTATTTTTGAATCTTTTTAAAAAATTAGAATTTTTTTAAAATTTGAAAAAATCGGGGCGAGAGGATTTGAACCTCCGACCCCCTGCTCCCAAGGCAGGTGCGCTTCCAGGCTGCGCTACGCCCCGATCTTTAATAAATTATAATCCCTTTTAAGCTTTTTACAATAAGTTTTTATTCTAAGAAATTCAATTACTTTATAAATTATAATTCCAATTGGATATTCGCTTGACACCTAAATTTATTGTAGTAATTTTTTTATAAGTTTAGAAAATAACAAATTATAAGATGAAACGAAAAATTGTTAAAAATACAAAAGAAAATATTCTCGATGTTGCCAAGAATCTTTTTGCAGAATACACTTATCTATGTGTATCAATGAACGATATTGCAAACAAGCTAAATATTACTAAGCCTGCACTCTATTATCACTTTAAAGATAAGAAAGAACTTTATAAAGAAATTTTAGAAAGAGTATTTAAAGAATTAGAAACAGAAATATTTAAAGCAGTAAATCAGGTTAAAGATCCTAAAGCAAAATTATATCAATTAATAGTTAGTTACTTAAAATACGGTCAAAAAGAAAAGTTTTTAGTAAAATCTTTATTTTTGTGCTTTACAAAAATAGATACTTCTTTAAAGAATGAAGTTATTAAATTATGGAATAAACTAAATTTTTCTCTTCAAAAAATATTTGAGGAAATTTTTTCTAATAAACAAGATATAAAAGGTATTGCTTCTCTTTTTATAAATATAATGAATGGTTTACTCTTAGAACAATCATTAAATGCTAAGCTTAATCTTGAAGAGATTACTAAAAAAGTTGTCACTCTTTTAGAAGCAGATCTAAATAATTAATATAAGGTTGACAAATTTTATTTTAATAATTATAATAAATATCAACTTACTTACCAGTAAGTAAAATAAAGGGAGGTATATAATGTTTATGTTTAACTTTGACCAAATTAAAAAAAATTTTTTTCTTTATTCAATTGAAAAAGCAATCCAAACAAAGGTAGGAAGGGAAATAATCTTAAGGGAATTTGAGAAAAAGGTATATGAAAAACTTTCAAGCGATAAAAATCAATTACCAAATGTTCAATTAAAGAAATACCAATGGGTAAGAGCCTTTGTTAGACAGTTAATAAAAAATTTTGATAAAAATTATATTTCAAAAGATATTTTTAATAAAACAATTTACACTTTAGGATTTAATAATTTTTTTAAAAATAAAAATCTTGAGGCTCAAAAGGCAAGAATTAAATTTAAAGAAAAATACGGTACAGAGCCTCCACTTTTTATTACAATTTCTCCTACTCAAAAATGTAATTTAAAATGTATAGGATGTTATGCATCTTCTTCTCCTCAAACAGGAAAAACTTTACCTGCCTCAATAGTTGCCCGTATTTTAAAAGAAGTTTATGAAGATTTTGGCAGTCGATTTCTTGTTGTTAGTGGAGGAGAGCCTTTGCTTTATTCCAGTGAAGGTAAAACTTTGTTTGATTTCTGGGAGCAATATAATGATGTTTTTTCCATCTTTTATACTAATGGCACTTTAATTGATAAAAAAGTTGCTGAGAGACTGGCTAAATTAGGCAATGCCTTTCCTCAAATTTCAGTAGAAGGTTTTGAAAAAGAAACAGATGAAAGACGAGGAAAAGGTATTTTTAAGAAAATCTTAAAAGCAATGGAAAATCTAAGAGAAGTAGGTGTGCCTTTTGCTGTTTCTGTAACTGCTACAACCAAAAATCTATCTTTATTATTAAGTGATGAATTTTATCAATTTTGGTTTGAGGAACAAGGTGCAAGTTATATGTGGATTTTTCAGCTGATGCCTATTGGCAGAGGCAAAAATGTATTCGATTTAATGCCTTCTCCTGAACAAAGGATAATGCTTTATCGAAAATGGGAAAAGCTTTTAGAAAAAGGATACCCTATAGCTGATTTTTGGAATAGTGGTCCTTTAGCTGATGGTTGCATTGCTTTTGGTCGTCAAAATGGTTATTTTTACATTGATTGGAATGGTTATATCACCCCTTGTGTTTTTATACCCTATTATGTAGACAATGTTTATGATATATATAAGAAAGGTAAAACACTTGCTGATGCTTGGAATAATCTCTTTTTTAAAAATGGAAGAGAATGGCAAAAAGAATACGGTTATCCTTATAGTAAAAATGCTAAAAACTGGCTAATGCCATGCGCTATCCGTGATAATTATCATACATTCCGAACAAAAATATTTACACCTGATGTAAAACCAGAAAATCAAGAAGCAGAAGAAGCTATGAATTCAGAGGAATATTATCAAAAATTGGTAGAATATGACAAACAATTAGAAGCAATTACCTTACCTATTTGGCAAAATGAATATTTAAAAAATAGTAATTAAGTATTTTTTATAAAATCTATAGCTTTTTTGAGCCTTTTTTCTACTTTTTCTTTTCCTAAAACTTTAATTATCTCAAAAAGTCCAGGGCTTACAGTTTTTCCTGTTAAAGCGACTCTTACTGCTTGAGCAATATTTTTAAGCTTTATACCAGATTCTTCAGCAAGATTTCTAAAATATTCTTCCAATTTTTTCTCCTCAAGAGGTAAATCTTTTAAATCTTCTGCAATTTTTTTAAGTAAAGGCTTTATTTCTGGAATTAAAAATTTTTTAGCTCCATCTAAATCATAGGTAATCTCTTCCACTAAGTAAAACTTTATCATATCAGCCATTTCAACCAAAGTTTTACTTCTTGTTTTTACAGTTTCTATAGCAGAAAGAAGATATTCTTCTGAAAATTTATTTAAATCATAATTTCTAAGAAAATATTTTAGGTGCTCCAATAAATATTTATTATCACTATTTTTAATCCAATAGGCATTTATAGCCAAAAGTTTATTCTGATCAAATCGGGCTGGAGAAAGGTTAATGCTTTTTAAATCAAATTTTTCAATTAATTCCTCAACTGTAAAATATTCTTGATCTCCATATCCCCAGCCAAGACGAGCAAGATAGTTAAGGAGAGCTTTTGGTAAAAAACCTGCGTCTCTGTATTCAAGTATAGATTTAGCACCGTGTCTTTTAGATAGTCTTGCTCCATCAGATCCAAGAACCATAGGGATGTGAGCAAACTCTGGAGGATCAACCTCAAGGGCTTTATAAATGAGAAGTTGCTTTGGAGTATTAGAAATGTGATCATCCCCTCTTATAACATGGGTTATTCCCATTGTTATATCATCTATAACCACCGCAAAATGATAAGTAGGTGTTCCGTCTGAACGAAGAATAATAAAATCATCTATCTCTTCTCCTGGGAAAACAATTTTTCCTCTTAGTAAATCTTCAAAAACTATTTCTCCTATTTCAGGTGCTTTAATCCTTAATGCTCTTCCCTCACCAGGTCCTAAGTTTTTTTCTCTACAAGTTCCATCATATCTTGGCTTAAGACCTCTCTCCAACATTTTTTTCTTCTTTTCTTCTAAAATCTCTTTAGAACATTCGCAATAATATGCTTTTCCTTCTTCAAAAAGTTTTTGAGCATATTTTTGATAGATTTTTAATCTTTTACTTTGAAAATAGGGACCTTCATCCCAGTCAAGTCCAAGCCATTTCAAAGCCTCTATAATTGATTTTACATATTCTGGTTTAGATCTTTCTCGATCTGTGTCTTCAAAACGAAGTATAAACTTTCCTTGATTATGTCTTGTAAATAACCAGTTAAATAAAGCTGTTCTTGCTCCACCAAGATGTAAATGTCCTGTAGGACTTGGTGGAAACCGCGTAATAACCATTTTTAACCCCTTTTTAAAAAATTACAATTCCTGCATAACCAACTACGGAAGAATAATCCTTTATTACATCTCCTGAAGTCATATACTCTATAAGCTCAGCTTTTTTTGCTCCAATATTTTTACAAGCATTAATAGTAACTGCTATAGGATTATATCCACAGATACTAAGTCTTTCCTCTAAAACTAATTTAAAAAAATCCTCTTCTGAAAGCTCAAGTATTTTTTTTATAGCCATCATATCTTTTTCTTTTGCAATTTCATGAGGCACATAATGACTAAAATCACTACTTCCTATTATTAATATATATCTATTAGAATGTTTTTTTATAACCTCTGCTATCCCTTTTCCTAACTCTATTATTTCTTCTAAATTCATCTTACTTAAACAAATAGGAACTATTTTAATTTTAGGATTTATATATTGTAAAAAGGGAATTTGAACTTCTATAGAATGTTCATGAAGATGTGCCATAACATCTTGCGATAAAAAAGGAACTAACTTTGTTAAATCTTCTACTAATTCTATTTCTACTAAAGCTTCACCTAAAGGAGTAATAAAAGATTCTCCAGGAAATATAGAAACATCCTTTCCTAATCCTGTATGATTTGGTCCTATTATTATTGCTACATCAGGAGGAACTATACTTCCATATACCTTCCCTGCTACCCATCCAGAATACATATATCCTGCATGAGGAACAATTATTCCCTTAGCCTTAATTTTCTCCTTTTTAAAAACAATAAGTTCTGAAAGATTAAATTTAAGTTCTTGTGGATTACGACTATAAAAATATCCTGCTACAGCTGGGCTTCTTTTCATTTTTTACTCCTTTTTTAAGGTTTTTATATATTCTAAATCTTTAGGAGTATCAACCTCTGGAACATCCTTAGGAACTACAGTTACAGCTATTTTATATCCATATTCCAAAGCCCTCAATTGTTCAAGTTTTTCTGAAATTTCCAATTCACCTGGAGGAAGTTTAACGAACTCATCTAAAAAACCTTTTGTATAGGCATAAACTCCTATATGTTTTAAATAAAAAGGCTCTTTACCTGGTGGTCTAAAATAAGGAATAGGAGATCTTGAGAAATAAAGTGCTCTTCCTTCTTTATCAAGCACTACTTTTACTTTATCAGGATTTTCAAGTTCTTTAAGGTTTGTAATAGGTGTTGCTAAAGTGCTTATATGAATGTGAGAAGAAAAAAGTAAAGGTTTTATTAAAAGTGTAAAATATTCAGATGGGAAAAGAGGTTGATCACCTTGAAGATTAATTATTAAGTCTTCTTCATTAAGTCCTAAAATATTACCTGCTTCTGCAACTCTTTCTGTACCACAGGTATGTTCTTTACTTGTTAAAATCGCTTTTCCTCCAAAATTCATTACTTCCTTAAAAATTCTTTCATCATCAGTAGCAACGTATATTTCAGATATTTCCGAAGCTAAAGCTCTTTCATATACATGTTGAATCATCGGCTTTCCCCAAAGAGAGGCTAAAGGTTTACCAGGAAAGCGTGTAGAACCATATCTTGCAGGAATAATTATTACTTTTCTCATAATATTAAAACAAATTTAATCTAAATTTTTAAAAATAAAAGAAGCTCTTGAATTTTATAGCTTTAATATTAAACTTATTTAAACTTTTTATAAATTTTTTTTAAGTTAAAAATTTATTTAAAAATCAAATATCTCATGGCAAAAATTAAAATTGCAGAATTAGCTAAAGAATTACAATTAGATCCAAAAGAGCTTCTTAAAGAGCTTCAGGAAGAAGGTTTTGCTGTAAAAACAATAGCTTCTTCTGTAAATGAAAGTGAAGCTCAAAGAATAAGAGAAATCTTTAATAAAAAATCTAATTTCATCATTATTAAAAGGGAAGAAATTGAAAAACATAAAGCAGATCTTGCTGAAAGCACTATTTCAGAAATCTTAGAACCTGAATTATTAGAAAAACCCAAAAAGAAAAAAATAATCATAAAAAAGAAAAAAATAGAAAAACCCGAAACAGCAGAGGCTGAACCTGTTGAAATTCCAGCTACTTCGGAAAAAGAAATCTCTGAAAAAGAAAGTGTGAAACTTGAAGAAAAAGTTGAAAAAGAAAAGCCTTTAGAAGAATTTAAAAGAGAAGTAAAACCTCATCATGAAAAACGTGTAGTTACAGATTTTAAACCGAGAAAGGAAAAACCTTTTAGACCAAAAATAGAAGCCCCTCCTGTAGCAAAAGAAGAAATTTCTGAAAAACCCCCTAAACCTGAAAAAGAGGAAATTAAAAAGAAAAAAAAGACTAAAGAATTTGAATTTAAAGAAAAAAGAAAAGCAAAGAAAAAACCAGGAATTCCTAAAAAAGCGAAAGAAGAAAGAGAAGAATTAGAAGAATTTTTTTTAGAAGAAGAACCAACAGCTCTTTTTGAAGAAAAAGAAATAGAAGAAATTGAAGAGAAAGTTAAAAAAATAAAAGAAAAACCTGAAAAAGTTCCAGAAAGACCACCTACTCTTCCTCCTAAAGAAAGGAAAATTAAAATTTATGAGACTATTCAAGTTAGTGAATTGGCTAAATTAATGGGTGTAAAAATAGGTGAACTTATTAAAAAATCTTTGCAAATGGGTATGCCTATTACTGCTAATCAATCTATAGATGCTGATACTGCAGCAATTTTAGCTGATGAATTTGGATATCAAGTAGAAAAAGCTCCAATTGAAGAAGAAATTCTTTTAAAGTATACACCACCATCTCCAGAAGAATTAAAACCCAGACCCCCAGTAGTTACAGTAATGGGTCATGTTGATCATGGAAAGACAACTTTACTTGATGCTATAAGAAAAACTGATGTGGTGAGTAGAGAAGCTGGAGGAATTACCCAACATATAGGTGCTTATACAGTAAAATTAGAAGATGGAAGAATTATAACTTTTATTGATACACCTGGACATGAAGCTTTTACTTCTATGAGAGCAAGAGGGGCTCAGGTTACGGATATAGTTATTTTGGTTGTAGCAGCAGACGACGGAGTTATGGAACAAACCAAAGAAGCTATTGAACATGCTAAAGCTGCTAAAGTTCCAATTGTAGTTGCAATAAATAAGATTGATAAACCTGATGCTAATCCTGAAAGGGTTAAATCTCAATTAGCTGAATTAGGACTTGTTCCTGAAGATTGGGGAGGAGATACCTTAGTAACTAATATTTCTGCTAAGAAAAAGATAGGTATAGAAGATCTTTTAGAACTTGTTCTTTTGCAAGCAGAAATGCTTGAATTAAAAGCAGCCTATGATAGACCTGCCAGAGGAAGAATTATAGAAAGTAAACTTGATAAAGGTAGAGGTCCTGTAGCAACAGTTATTATTCAAGAAGGAACTTTAAAAGAAGGAGATGTTTTTGTAGCAGGATTTACTTATGGAAGAGTAAGAGCTATGTTTGATAGTTATGGAAATAGGGTTAAATTTGTTACTCCATCTATTCCTGTTGAAATATTGGGATTTGAAGAGGTTCCTCAAGCAGGAGATGATTTTATTGTGCTTGATGAGGAAGAAAAAGCAAGAAAAGTTGCAGAGTATCGTCAAAGAAAAGCTCGTGAGGCTGAAATTGCAAAAGAGGCTAAGATTTCTTTAGAAAAACTTTTTGAAAAACTTAAAGAAGGAGAAATAAAAGAGTTAAATATTGTATTAAAAGCAGATACCCAAGGAACTTTAGAAGCTTTACAATCATCCTTATTAAAACTTTCTACTGATAAAGTAAAAATAAATATTATTCGTGCAGGAATTGGAGCAATTTCAGAAAGTGATGTAATGCTTGCCTCAGCCTCAAATGCTATAGTAATAGGTTTTAATGTTAAACCAACTTCTAATGCAAAGAATATTGCTAAAAATGAAAGAGTAGATATCAAATTTTATGATGTAATTTACCAACTTCTTGATGATGTCAAAAAAGCTATGGCTGGTCTTCTTGAGCCTAAGCTCGAAGAACAAATTACAGGAATTGCAGAAGTAAGAGCTACTTTCAAAATTCCTAAAGTCGGTATTGTTGCTGGTTGTTATGTAAAAGAAGGAACAATACATAGAAATAATAGAGTAAGAGTAATAAGAGATGGTGTTGTAATTTTTACAGGAAACATAGGCTCTTTAAAACGCTTTAAAGAAGATGTAAAAGAAGTTTCAGCAGGATATGAATGCGGATTGAGAATAGAAAATTTTCAGGATATAAAAGAAGGAGACATAATAGAAGCTTTTGAAATAAAAGAAGTAGCTCAAGAACTATAAAATTTTTTAAAATGGTAGTAGGTATAGTCAAAATTGAAATTTATTTTCCTGAACCAAATTCTTTAAAATCTAAAAGACAAATACTAAAAGCTCTCCTTCATAAAATAGAATCTAAATTTAAAAAAATCTCTTTAGCTGAGGTTGATGGACATGATCTTTGGCAAAGAGCAACTCTTGGAATAAGTGTGGTAGGAAAAGATCAAAAATTTGTTGATAGCAAACTCACTTCTATTTTAAATTTTATTCAAAATGACGGGAGATTAGAAATTATTAAAGCAGAAATTGATTTTATCTCTTATTAAAAATCTAATGTCTTATAGATCTAAAAAGGTTGCCAGTCTATTACAGGAAGTTGTTTCAGAAATAATTATGCATGAATTAAATGATCCTATATTTAGGCAACTTATAACTATTACAGAAGTTAAAATCGGTGACGATTTAAAAAAAGCAATTATTTACTTTAGAGTATATAAAGGTAAAACTGAGGAAGTAGGAAAAGCTTTAAATAAAGCTAAAGGTTATATTAAAAAACTTATGGGAGAAAAAATTACTATTAAATTCATGCCAGATATTGAATTTCGTCCGGATGATAGAATAGAAAAAGAAAAAAAATTAGAAGAACTTTTTGCTAAAATTTCTAAAGTAAAAAAGAAAAAATGAGACAAAAATTAAAAGATATTTTTCATATCTTTAAATCTTTCAAAAATTTTATATTGGTTACTCATTTAAATCCAGATATAGATGGAATTGCTTCTATGCTTAGTGTTCATCTCTTTTTAAAATCATTAAACAAAAAATCTTTTCCTGTTGTAGAAAAATTTCCAGAAAATGTAGAATTTTTATTTTCTTCTAAAGAATTAATTTTAATAGATAAATTTAATTTAAAACTTAAAAATCCTGCTATAATCGTTTTAGATGCTCATAGTCCAGAAAGACTTCCTGAAAAGGTTTATCAGAAAATTTCTTCTTCGCAAACTTTTATTATAATAGACCATCATCAATTGGATAATAAAAAAAGATTTTCTGGAAAGGAAATCATGCTTATTGATCCTTCAGCTCCCTCCACTACTTTTTTAATTTATAAAATCTTTAAAAAAGGAAATTTTGCTATTACTCCAGAAATAGCCCAAAATCTTTTAGCTGGACTTTATTATGATACTGGATGCTTTAAATATGAAAATGTGAATAAAAAAACTTTTTTAGTAGCAGGAGAACTATGCAATTTAGGTGCAAAACCTTACCAAATTGCTGAAGCTCTTTTTGAAAATATATCTTTAAAAGAAATAGAAACTCTTAAAATAGTTTTAGAAAGGCTTGAATTTTTAAAAAATGGAGTTATAGCAATTTCTTATTTAACTTATGAAGATATTCAAAAATTAAACTCTAAAAACCTAAGTGATTTTGCTAATTTTTTGAGAAGTATAAAAGGTGTTAAAATTTCAGCTTTAGTAAAAGAAGTAGAAAAAAACATAGTTAGTGTAAGTCTTAGAAGTAGAATTCCTATTGAAGTAGTAGATTTAGCCAAAAGTTTTGGAGGTGGAGGACATAAATATGCCTGTGGATTTAAAACAAAAGTTAAAGACTTTTTTGAGTTTTTAAAATCTTTTAAAGAAACATTAAGGAATTATTATGGAAATTAAGCATCTTTTAAATGGCATTTTAGTAATTGATAAACCTCAAGGACTGATTTCTACTGAAACTTTAGAAAAAGTTAAGAAAATTTTAAAAGTTAAAAAAGCAGGACATGGAGGAACTCTTGATCCTATTGCAACTGGTGTTTTGCCGATTTTTCTAAACAATGCTACAAAATTAGCACAAATATTTTTAGAAGGTGATAAAATTTACGAAGGAGAATTTCAGCTCGGTATAGTTACTGATACTTATGATATAACAGGAGAAATTTTAGCTGAAAATGAAATTCCTGATTTTAGTATTAATGAAATACAAAAAATAGCGAACACTTTCTTAGGAGAAATTGAACAAATTCCTCCACCTTATTCTGCTGCTAAATATAAAGGAAGACCTCTTTATAAATATGCCAGAAATGGAATATTTATTCCTAAGAAACCAAAAAAAATAAAAATTAATGAATTCAAAATTCTTGAAAAAAAAGATTCTAAAGTCCGTTTTTATCTTCATTGTTCCAAAGGAACTTATGTAAGATCCTTAATTAATACTTTAGGAGAAAAGCTAAAATGTGGAGCTGTGCTTGTAAATTTAAGAAGGCTTAAAAAAAGTGTCTTTACCTTAGATGATGCTATAACTTTAAAAAAATTAGAAGAGCTTGCTTCCCAGGGATTAGATAAGATATTATCTTTTATTATTCCTTCTGAAAAAGCCTTAGAATTTTTACCAAAAATTATTGTAAGCGAAGATTTCTCACAAAAAGTAAGAGATGGAAGACAAATCTATACTTCATCATTTTTATCTTTTATAAAGTTTCAAAAGCTCACTATTTCTACCACAGAAAAATGGATAAGAATTGTTAATACAAAAGGGAAATTAGTAGCTATTATAGAAAATCCTCTTCTTAATCCTTCAATTCCCTATATTAGATATTTTCGAGTATTTAAAGATTAAAAAAATGAAAAAGATTAAATCCTATTTTTTTCTTTTTTTAAGAATCTTTATTACTTTTTCTATTCTCTATATACTTTTCAAAAAAAGTGATTTTGAAAAACTGAAAAATATTTTGAAAAATGTATCTCTTATTTATTATTGTTTAGCTTTGTTAAGCTTTAATTCTTTTCAAATATTAGTAGCTCTTCGCTGGAAAAGTATATGTGAAACTTGGGGATTTAAAAATAAATATCTATTTTATTTAAAAACTTATTTAATGGGTTTCTCTTTAAATACTGTTTTTCCAGGTATTGTAGGAGGAGATCTTTTAAGAACTTTTTTTCTTACCAAAGCAGGCTTAAATTGGAAAAAGGCAAGTTTAAGTGTTTTCTTTGATAGAATGTTTGGTCTTTTAGGTATTTTTTTAATTTTAATTTGGTCTTTACCTTTTTTTGGAAACTTTTTACCTTATAAATTTCATTCTTTTTTTATATATCTGGTTTATGGAGTAATAATAATAGGAATTTTAGCAGATATAATAATTTCTAAATATTATTCTCCAGAATATTTAAAACCTGTGCTTTTTCCATATAATATAAAACCTATATTTTTAGGTTTTATTGTTCAAAATCTTTTTGTCTTACAATTTATTTTTTTAACAAAAGCTTTACATTTAAATTTAAAAATACTTTATCTTTTTGTAATAATTCCTGTAGTTAGTTTTCTTGCTGCTTTACCTCTAAGTATTTCAGGATTAGGAGTGAGGGAAGGCACCTTAAGCTATTTTTTGTCTCTTTTACATTATTCATTAGAATATGGAATTTCTTTAGGTCTTTTAGGTTATTCTTTAATTCTAATCTCTTCTTTACCAGGACTTTATTTTTATTTGAAGGAGAAAAGTTTATGGAAACAGGTTTTTTAATAAAAAGTTTTCTAACTTTTTTTACTATCATTGATCCTATAGGAGGTGTCCCTTTCTTTTTAAGTATTACTGCAGGATATTCTGATGTAGAACGTAAAATGATAGCATTAAAAGCCTCTTTAACAGCTTTTATAACTCTTTTTCTTTTTTTATGGATAGGAAAGTATTTACTTTCCTTTTTTCAAATCTCTGTTTCTTCTTTTAAAATAGCTGGAGGGATACTTCTTTTTCTTATAGCTATGGAAATGCTTTTTGGAAAAACCACTCAGGTAAAAGCAACAGAAAAGGAAACTTTAAAAATTAAAGAGAAAGAAGATGTATCTATTGTTCCTCTTGGCATACCCTATTTAGCTGGTCCTGGAGCTATAACAACTACTATTATTTTAGGAGAAACCTCCAATTTATATACAAAATTGGGTTTATCTGGAATAATTTTTTTAGTTATTTTGGTAACTTTTTTAATTTTTAGTCAGTCTTCGAAAATTTCCAAACTTTTAGGCGAACTTGGAACCAAGGCAGTGGTTAGAATCCTTGGACTTATTCTTGCAAGTATAGCTATAGAGTATATCATTACTGGACTTAAAGAAAATTTTTTAGTATAATAAGGCTCATTATGAATCTTTTCAGAAAAAAATCATTAAATCTTATTGAGAATACATCCTCTCAATTAAAAAGAGAACTTCATTTATGGGATATTGTTTTTATTGGTATTGGAGCAGTTGTTGGTGCAGGAATTTTTGTTATTACTGGACAAGCAGCAGCATCTTATGCTGGTCCTGCTATTATACTCTCTTTTATATTAGCAGGTATTGGAATCGGAATAACTGCTCTGGTTTATGCTGAACTTTGTTCTGCCTTTCCTCTTGCTGGTGGTGCTTATAATTATACTTATTTTGTTTTGGGGGAATTCTTTGCATGGTTAGTAGGATGGAATATTCTACTTGAATATGGTGTTGCAACCGCTGCTGTTGCAACAGGATGGTCAGGCTATTTAAAAGCTTTTTTAAAAAATAACTTTAACTTTGTATTACCAAAAGCCCTCTCAGGTCCAATAAATTTTCAGCATGGCACTTTTATTGATTTTTTTGCCTTCCTTGCTGTTATTCTAATATTCTTACTTGTAACAATAGGAATAAGAAAAAGTGCTTTAGTAAATAATTTTATAGTTATTCTAAAATTGTTTATCTTGGCAATATTTGTGATAGTAGGAGTAAAGTATATAAATTGGGAAAATTTTAAAAATTTTATGCCCTATGGATGGAAAGGCGTATGGAGTGGAGCCTCTATTATAGTATTTGCTTATCTTGGATTTGATGCACTTGCTACACTTGCTGAAGAAACCAGAGATGTGAGAAAAACTCTCCCTAAGGGGCTTATTTTATCTTTAATTATTATAACCTTTCTTTATATAATTGTTTCTTTTACATTGGTAGGAATGCTTCCTTATTGGGAATATGAAGGAAAGCCAGATGCCCTTGCTTATGCTATGTATAAAGTTAATGAAAAATGGGTAGCTGATTTTATTTCCTTAGGTGCAGTAATAACTATCACTTCAGTAATGCTTGTTATGGCTATAGGTTTTACACGGGTTCTATATGCTCTTGCAAGAGATGGACTAATATTTAAATCTTTTTCTGAAGTTCATTATAAATACTTCACTCCTTATAAAGCTTCCCTTTTTGGTGCGATATTTTTATCTCTTTTTGCAGGTTTTTTACCTTTAAAAATATTAGCGGAATTAATAAATATTGGAACTTTATTTAGTTATTTTATAATAGGTATAGGAGTAATACTATTAAGAAAAAACAAAGAATATAATCCAGCCTTTAAAGTTCCTTTTCCTAAATTATTTCTCCCTATAAATCTGATTTTTTTACTTTTTATAATGTTAGGTCTTTCTATTGAAACATGGATTAGATTTATGGTTTGGAGTTTTTTAGGAATTCTAATTTATTTCTTTTATGGCTATAAACACAGTCTAATTAAATATGAACCACCAAAATAAAAAATTATCTTGACAGAAAATCTAAAAGGGAATAAATTAAGTAAGTACTTACATAAGGAATAATTTATGAGAAAATTTTTATGGTTTATATTATTTATCTGGATTTTTAGCTTTGGTTGGACTTTCAATCTTTGGGCTATTCAAACCCTATCTTTAGAAGATGTTATTTTAATAGGAATTAAAAATAATCCTCAAATTAATATTGCATCAAAGATAAAAGAGCAATATTTTTACCAAAAAAATCTTGTTAAATCAGAATTTTTTCCTTATTTATATTTAGAGTATAGTTTTCAGAAATGGGATCAAGGAAAAAATATTCCTACTATTGATTATCAAAAATGGGGACCTTATTTAAACTGGAATATATTTTCTGGGTTTTCAACCTGGCATAGTTATAAAGAAGCTCTTCTCTTAATTTCATCTCAAGATGAAAATATTAAAGCTACTGTTTTAAATATATCTCTTAATATAGTTCAAGCTTATTTAGAATATTTTAAGCAAAAAGCTCTTTATGAAGCAGCTTTAGCAGATTTAGAGGATGCAAAAACTTTACTCAAATTTGCTAAAAAAAGATATGAAGTAGGACTTTCTCCTTATGCAGATGTTCTTGATGCAGAAGCAAAAGTTAAAGAGGCTGAGTTTAAGGTAACAAATTATAAATATACTGCTGAAATTGCCAAAGCCAATGTTTTTACTCTGATAAATTATGATATTACCAAAATAGATAAGTTTGAGTTTTTACCAGTTGAAGAAGAAAAACTTGAAGTCAAAAAATTAGCAGATTGTATTAAAATAGGATTAATTAAAAGACCAGAATTAAAAGCTAAGAAAAAAGAGATACTTGCTCAAGAAGAAAAGATAAAAAGTGTAAAAGGAGAATTTTATCCATCTATAGATATCTTTAGCAGTTATTATAAATATGAAAATTTACCACAGCCAGACGAAGAGTTTATAGCAGGAATAAGGATAACCTTTCCTATATTTTTAGGTTTTTCAAGGTTTGCTAAGCTTGGAAAAGAAAGAGCTGTTTTAGAACAAAAGAACTTTGAAAAAATTTCAACAGAACTTAATATAAAACAAGAAATTTTTACTAATTATAAAAACTGGCAAACAGCAAAGGAAAACTATGAAACTGCACTTGCTTGGTTAAAAAGTGTGGAAGAAGATTATAGAATAATTAAGAAAAAGTATGAAAATGGTCTTGCAAGTATAGTAGATGTAACAACTGTTTTGGCAAAACTTTCTCAAGCAAGAGCTCAGGTTGCAGTATCTAAATACAATTGGATATATGCTTATTATAGCCTTCAGAAATCTTTAGGGCTGATTCCTGAAATAGAAAAATGAAAAATATTCTTTTTTTTCTTGTCTTTTTTCTCTTTTTACTCGGAGGATGCAAAAGTAAAAAAAATCAAAAATTTTATCCTAAGGAATCCACTAAAGTAAAAAAAGACACTATATATTTGGAAGTAACTGCAACAGGTGCTGTAAAACCACAAGTTGGAGCTGAGGTTAAGGTTGGAGCAAGAATTTCAGGTAAAGTTGAAAAACTTTTTGTAACACAAGGAGATAAAGTTAAAGCTGGACAACTAATTGCTATTATCGAACATAAAGATTTACAAGATGAAGTAGATAGAACTTATGCAAATTATAAAGATGCTCTGGCAAATCTTGAAAAAATAAAAAAAGTATATCCATTGAAGATTAAAGCTCAGAAAAAAAAGATTGAAGCAGTTAAGGCTGAGTTAGAACAAATAAAAAGAGAATTAAGACGATATGAAGCTTTATATAAAGACGGACTAATTTCTTTAACTGAACTTGAAAGAATGCAAAGAGATTATAAGGTAAAAGAAGCTGAGCTTGAATCTGAAAATTCAATCCTTTCTGCTTTGATTTCTGAATATAAAAAAGAATTACAGAGAGCAAAAGCACAGGTTTTGGCAACTAAAAATGCCTGGGAAGAAGCTAAAGTAAAACTTAGTTATGCTTTTATCTATGCACCTATTTCTGGTGTAGTTTCTAAAGTAACTACTCAACAAGGAGAAACAGTAGTTGCGGGTCTTAATGCCCCTACTTTTATAACAGTTATTGATCTTTCAAAACTTCAGGTAGAATGTTATGTTGATGAAACAGATATAGGAAAAATTAAAAAAGGACAATCTGCCACATTTACTGTAGATGCTTATCCTGATAAGGTTTTTAAAGCTAAGGTTAGAACCATTTATCCAGGAGCTATTATAAAAAATAATGTTGTTTTCTATGATGTAGTTTTAAACATTTTAGATCCTTATGAAAATATTCTTCGTCCTGAAATGACAGCTCAGGTTACTATTATTGCTGGTAAAAAAGAAAATGTATTAGTAGTTCCCTCTCGTGCTGTAAAAATAGATACCCATGGGAATTATTATGTAATGGTTAAAAAGAAAAATAAATGGGAAAAAAGAATAATTAAAGTTGGATGGGAATCTAAAGGCAAAACTGAGATTGTTTCAGGTCTTAAAGAAGGTGAGGAAGTAGGTTTGTGGTGAAAAAACTTGTTATTCTTAAGGATATCACCAAAACCTATCACACTGGAAAAGTAGCTTATCAAGTTTTAAAAGGAATCAGTTTAGAGGTGGATGAAGGAGAATTTTTAGCTATAATGGGTGCTTCTGGAAGTGGAAAATCTACTCTTTTAAATATTATAGGTCTTCTTGATAAACCAGATTCTGGAATATATATATTAGATGGTCAGGAAGTTAGTCAATTAACAAAAAAAGAACTTGCCTATTTAAGAAATAGAAAAATTGGTTTTGTATTCCAAGCTTTTTACTTAGTTCCTTGGGCTACAGCTCTTGAAAATGTTTTACTACCTCTCCTTTATAGAGGAAAGATTAATAAAGAAGATGAAAAAAAAGCTGTTGAACTTTTAAAAAGACTGGGACTTGAAAAAAGAATAAATGCCAAACCAAATGAACTTTCTGGTGGAGAGCAACAAAGGGTAGCTATTGCAAGAGCCCTTATCACAAATCCTAAATTACTTTTAGCTGATGAACCTACTGGAAACCTTGATAGTAAAAGTAGTCAGGAAGTAATGAATATTTTTAAAGAACTTAATGAAAATGGTATTACCATTATTATGGTTACACATGATCCTGAAATTGCTGATTTTGCTAAAAAAATTAAAATAATAAAAGATGGCATTTTTATAAAAGAATGAAAACCTCTTTTTTTCAGTTCTTAAAAGATATTTTTAAAGAATTATTTTCTAATAAGATTAATTTCGTTTTTATGTTTTTAGCTTTAACCATAAGTCTCGTCACTCTTAATACTATTTATTCCTTAGGGCTTTCTGCAAAAAAACAAGTAATGGATTATTTAGCAAATCTTCAGTTTGGTAAAGATGCTATGTTTATTATTGCTGGTGGAGGAAGAATAATTGGATTAACTACTACAAGAAGAGATACTCTTAAATTGGAAGATATAGAGGAAATTAAAAAGCTTGACTTTGTAAAATTAGCTTCTCCCATATCAATAGGAACACTTGAAGTTTCATATAAAGGTGTTGCAGAAAAACTAAAAGTTGAAGGAGTTTTGCCAAATTATGTATTTGCAAATAATTGGTATCCAAAAGTTGGAAGATTTATCAATGAAGTAGATTTAAAAACCATGGCCAAGGTCTGTGTAGTTGGGGCTGATATACCTAAAAAATTTAATATTAAAAACATTTTAGGAAAAAAGATAAAAATTGCAGGACAATATTTTAAGGTGATAGGTGTTTTAGAGTCCAAACCCTTTTTTGGACATCATAGATGGGATGAAAGAATTTTTATACCTTTAACTACAGCACAAAGAAGGGTTTTTAATAAAGACTATATTGAAGGAGTTAAACTTTTATTTAGAAAAGGAACAGATATCAAAATTGCTGAAAAAAAGATTAAAGAAATCTTAAGAAAAAGACATAAACTTTTTGGGATAGAACCAGATGATTTTAGAATTATTACTCCTGAATTGGCTGTTTCTATATTTACAAAAACTATGAGAACTATAAATGTATTTCTTCTTGCTATTGCTTTAATAAGTTTAACTATAAGTGGTGTTATTATTATGAATCTTATGTATGCCAATATTGAAGAAAAGGCTCCTGTCATAGCCTTAAGAATTGCTCTTGGTGCAGATCCAAGAAAAATAATAAAACACTATCTAATTATGTCCTTTTTTATTGCTATTATAAGCGGTATTGTAGGATGGATTTTAAGTATATTTCTAATGGAAATTATATCTTTTTTTACTCCTCTAAAAGCTTTTTTTTCTTGGAAAGTTTTTATACTTAGTCTTTCTTTTGCTACTTTTACCAGCATAACTTTTACTTTAATGCCAGCTATAAGGGCATCTAAAATTGAGCCTGCAATTTTACTAAAAACATTGTAGGAACTATGTTTATAAAATATAAATTGCTCTGGGGAGGACTTTTTCATAAGAAACTAAGACTTTTTCTCTCTGTAATAGGAATAATTATTGGGGTTGCCTCCCTCCTTCTTATGAATGCTTTTGGAGAATCAGCTAAGATAAAAACTTTGAAAGAAATTGAAACTTTTGGACCAGAAGTAATGATGGTTGTTGCAGGGAGTGTAAAGGTATATGGAGGAAGAGCAATTCAGACAGAAATTACAACAACTTTAAAACCCGCTGATGCAGAGGCTTTAAGAAAAATAAAAGGAATAAAGTATCTTTCACCTGTTTTTAATGGAGAGGGAGTTGTAAGATATTTGGGTAATAATTTAATTACTATTGTTAATGGAGTAAATGAGGAATACTTGTTATTGAGGAAGTTTCCTCTGTTGGAAGGAAGAAATTTTTTAAAAGATGAAATTCTTGGATATAAAAAGGTTGCTATATTAGGTTATAAAATAAAAAGAGAATTGTTTGAAGATAAAAATTCTATTGGAAAGATTATCCTTATAAATAAGCTTCCTTTTAGAGTAATAGGGGTATTAGCTCCTATAGGAATTGATGCAAGCAATACTGACCAAGATGACCAAATATTAATTCCTTGGACAGTTGCTATTTCAGCAGTTTATAATGTAGATTATATAAGAAGTATTTATTTAAGTGTGGAGAATTTAGAAGAAATACACTTAATTGAAAAACAAATTAATAAAATTCTTTTAAAAAGGCATAAAGTAAGTGAGAAGAACAAAGATTTTGATATAGTTAAAGCCGAAGATATTTTGCAAGTAAAAACTCAAACAACCGAGCTTTTTTCTACCTTAGTCAAAAGTATTTCAATTTTATGTCTTTTTGTAGGAGCTCTTGGAGTTACCGCTATTATGACCCTTTCTGTAAATGAGCGAAAAAAAGAAATTGGGATAAGAAAAGCTCTTGGAGCAGAAGATAAAAATATTCTTTTCCAATTTTTGGCAGAAAGTATTTTTATTACTTTTTTAGGTGGTGTAATTGGAATTTTAATAGGTGTTGCAGGTTCTTTAATTTTTCTTCCACTTTTTGACTATCCTTTGGTTTTCCCATGGATACCTATTCTTACTTCTGCTCTTTTAACAATATTTTCTGGAATCATTGCAGGAATTTATCCAGCTTATAAAGCTACAAAAGTTGATCCTATAATTCTTCTAAGACACGATTTTTAAATTGACTATCTACTTTTTGGTCTTACATTTTAAAAATAGGAAAATAAAATTTTTCAGGAGGTAACGAATATGAGCAAAAAAAGAGAAAAATGGATAAGACATACCCAAGAATATGAAACTACTAATGATCCTTATGCTATAAAAGCTGCTCCTGCAGGAGAAGCTATATGTCCAAATTGTAAAGCTGTTTTTAAAGATAAAAGATGGTTTTTAGATGAAGATTTGTATGAAGAATTAAAAAATATAGACACTGTTCCACAAATTATTTGTCCTGCTTGTAGAAAAGCCCTTGAAAAATATGCTATGGGATATCTTTATATTTCTGGAAAATTTTGGAAAACTCATAAAGAGGATATAATGAAGCTTATTAATAATGAAGTTGAAAGAGCAAGGGGATTAAATCCTCTTCATCAAATAATTAATATTTATGAAGAAGATGGAAAAACTGTTATAGAAACAACTACTGATCAGCTTGCTCAAAGATTGGGAAGAGCTTTATATAAAGCCTATAAAGGAGATCTTGAATTTAGGTGGTCAAAAGGTAATAAATTGGTTAGAATTTACTGGTCAAGATAAAAGTCTTGAAAATTTTAATTATTAACTAAATTGAATAATTTATTAAAATTTTATGGAAATAATACTTTTAGTTTTTTCTCTTGTAATAATATTAATTTGTGCAGAATTTTTTACTAATGGAGTAGAAAGTTTAGGAGAAAAATTCTCTTTATCTCAGGCAGTGGTAGGAAATATTTTAGCAGCTATAGGGACTGCTCTTCCTGAAACTATAATACCATTAGTTGCTATTCTTTTATACAAAGGAGAAAGCGGAGCTCATATAGGAGTAGGAGCTATTTTAGGAGCTCCATTTATGCTAATTACTGTAGGATTATTTTTAGTTGGTTTTGGAGTTTTTATAAGCTATTTTTTAAAAAGAAGAGAAAAATTAGAAATCTATTTAGAACCTCATATTTTTATGAAAGATTTTGCTTTTTTTCTTTTGAGTTATTCCTTAGCCATTTTTTTTCCTCTAATCTTTCCTAATACTCGATTATTACATTATCTTATTGCAATTTTTCTACTATTTAATTATATTATTTACTTATTTTTTACTTTTAAGGCTGAGAGCTTAAAAATTGAGTCTTGTGAAGAATTATATTTTGCTAAGTTCTTAAAATTTTCAAATTTAAACCCTCATAAAAAATTTATTTCTGTTTTTCTTTCTATTTTTCAGATAATTTTTGCTTTAGTCATTATGATAAAAGGAGCTCATATTTTTGTAGAAAATTTAGAAATATTAGCTAAAAATTGGGGAATAGATCCTCTTTTATTTTCACTACTTTTAGCTCCTGTAGCCACTGAACTTCCTGAAAAAAGTAATAGTTTTCTTTGGTCTTTAAGAAAAAAAGATATTCTTGCTTTAGGAAATATGACAGGAGCAATGGTATTTCAGTCAACTTTCCCTGTAAGTATAGGGCTTCTTTTCACTTCCTGGGAAATTAAAGGACTTGCTTTAACTTCAGCTTTAATTACACTTTCTTTAGGAACAATTTATCTTTTATTTTTAAAAATTTTTAAAAAACTTCCTCCTTATATTTTGTTAATTTCTGGATGTTTTTATTTGATTTATGTTTATTTAGTGATAAAAACTTTTTATTCCTAAAATGAAAAATTATTTAGAATGGCTTAACTCTTATCAATTTCATGGAATAAAACCTGGATTAAAAAGAATTAAAAAAATACTTAAACTATTAAATAATCCTCATAAGCATATTTATACAATTCATATAGCCGGAACAAATGGAAAAGGTTCAACCTCGGTTATTTTAAGTGAGATGCTTTACCAACATGGATTAAATGTGGGACTTTATACCTCTCCTCATCTATTTCGTTTAAATGAAAGATTCAAAATCAATGGAAAAGAAATAAAAGATGAAGAATTGAATGATTATTTAAAATATCTCAAGAATATTATTAAAGATTCCCCAGTTACTTATTTTGAAATTACTACTGCTTTAGCTTTTTTATATTTTTTTGAAAAAAAAGTGGATATAGCAGTTATTGAATGTGGATTGGGAGGAAGACTTGATGCTACTAATATTATAAAACCTGAAATTTCTATAATTACTAATATAGGATGGGATCATACCAAATACTTAGGAAATACTCTTGAAAAAATTGCTTCTGAAAAAGCTGGAATAATTAAAAAAGAAACTCCTTGTATTTTGGGAAATATTAAAAAAAATTTAATTCATGTTTTTCAAAAAAAAGCAGAAAGACTAAAAGCCCCTCTTTTTATTTTAGGAAAAGATTTCCACATAGAACTCAATAAGAATAACAATTGGAATTATAAAGGATATTATAATTTTTCAGATTTAGAATTA
>Ga0190337_1000019_pt1 | contig 28447 bp, 56 predicted proteins | sample 4872041011_MG_FD_161677 | JGI IMG/M metagenome (GOLD analysis project Ga0190337, IMG submission 161677) | Hydrothermal vent sediment bacterial communities from Southern Trench, Guaymas Basin, Mexico - 4872-04-10-11_MG | ecosystem: Environmental > Aquatic > Marine > Hydrothermal vents > Sediment ...
CTAATGGTGAAAAAAACTTCATATAAAAATATTTATATACAAAAAACAAAATATGATTAGGATGCTATAATTTGTTTATAGCATCCGATTAGCCGATTGTCACTCCGAAAGGGTGACAAAATGAGAGCAAAATGGGAGGCGGTGAAATGAACTACTCTGAAGTAATAAACGAACTAAAGACAATACTACAGAAACGAACCAGCAATTTTCAAGAAAAATTTGACTACTTGATAGTGACATTAAAACAGGAATTTGGCATAACAGGATTCGAAAAGAAATTCCTTTGGGGGTTGGCAGAAAAACATAAAAGCAAAATAAAGATGGCATGCAGGCAATCAGCATGGCTGGACGATCTCACGGGAACAGGCAGGAAATACAGAATCAGAAACAAACCAAAACAATTCGAAAGGAACTATCTGACAGAATATGGAATCCCAACAATAGCATGGGAATGGGACAGCAAGGACAGGCAGAAAAAAGAGACAACAATACAGGACATAATAGAAAGGGATCAAGGAGAAATAATAAGAGCAAATGAGGAATTCAGAAGAACACATCATATAATTTATTTTTGATTTGCTTTCTTCTTTTTTCCTTTTCTTTTTTTTCTTTTTGTTTTTGCCATTTTCCTATTATATTATATGATTAAAATTGAAATGACTAAAGAGGAAATTGATCGAGCAATAGAAAAGGGTGAAAATTTAGGTGATATATATATAAATGAAAAACTAACGGAAAGGCAGATTGATAAAGCGATAGAAAAGGGAAAGCATTTGGACACATTATATATACACCAAAAACTAACGGAAAGGCAGATTGATAAAGCGATAGAAAAGGGAAAGCATTTGGACACATTATTTATGTCTCAAAAATTTACGAGAAGCCAGATAGATAGGATATTAGAAAAAGAAAAAGATAAATATATTCTCAAGAATTTGGTTTGGTGGCAAAACTTAAGTAAAAGGCAAATAGATAAAGCGATAGAAATCGGGATAAAAACAAAAAATAGAAACATATTAGAGCTGATAATTAATAAGCATATACTTATGAAAAGGCAAATAGATAAAATGATGGAAATTGGGATAAAAATGAATTTATTGGGGGCGATATATAATAGACAGAAATTAAGTAAAAGGCAAATAGATAAAGCGATAGAAATCGGAAAAAATTTGGATGTTTTGATAAAAGAACAAATACTCACGGAAAAACAGATAGATAGAGTTTTGAAGAAAATAGCATTTTTAGGTAATTTGACACACCAGCAATTATCGAGTAGACAAATACAATATGTTTTGGAAATAATCTGTAAATCTTTAGGCAATTTGGCTTATACTCAAAAATTACCAAAGAAAAAGAAAAAGATAATTATAGAATTTTTATCGAAAATGGAATCCGATTAGTCACTAATAGGTTTTGCTTTTTTTTGTTTTCAGGTTTTTGCCAATTTCCTATTATATATTATATATGGCAATTGTGCAAATGGTTGAAGGAAATGAGAAAAAACGGGAAAAACTAATAAATGAGTTAAGGCGGATTTTGGATAACTCAAAACGGATCATATATCAAGTGACTCTTTTCGAATCGAGTGATAAAAAATGTAAAACAATAACACATTTTGTAGCTGTCGATAAAGGAAAAATAGTTAATATTGATTATTACATTTGCAAAATTGTGCCATTCACATGGTTTGATACAAAAAGGAGAGGGGTGAGGGGGTATAATGTTGTCGGAAAAGATTTTGCTGATCTTGTAATATTCGATTTAAATTTAATTTTGTATGATGGCAATAAAGCAATAACTCGAAAATGGTTAATATAAAATAAATTCTTTTTTGTTTTCAGGTTTTTGCCAATTTCCTAATTATAGTATATGATAATAGTATTAGATGCGGATCGAAAATTGGTAGAAAAAATTGAATCTTTAGGTTATGCCGAGAAAAAACATTTAGGTGAAAGAGAAATAAAGGTAAAGGTTGAACCGAAATTTGAATCACTTTTTTATGACTTCTTGATAAATAATTTAGAATACATACAAAATATTAACTATGTTTATGTATCTACAGAATTAAGCGAAGAAATAATAGAAAATATAAAACAATTTCTTAAGCGGAAAAGGAGCATAAACAAATATATCAAATTAAAGGGTAATTGGCTGGCATGTGAAATTATTAATAATCGAGAATATAATATTTTACAGATAATAAACAATTTGAGGGATTGTTTAAGATATATAGCAGGATGCAGAACATTGGATGCAAAAGCATCATATACGGATGTAATCAGGGCTTTCAGGTATATGAATAGAAAAGAAGCAAATAATATAATGCATGAACTATATGCAAAATTTTTCGAAACACAAAACAATATTATTAATATAATTCGTTTGGTTGGCAAAAAAATAAGAATGAAAAAAATTGCAAATAGATATTATACTTTTACTCAAGGGGGGTCAGAAGGTATTGTGCTATCGGTTGATCCAGAAAAGGGGAAAGCATTGGTGAGATTTACAAAATTAGTGAGTGAGAATGTTATTCTCAAGGAAATTCCAGACACTGAATTTGATGTCTATATCGATCATTTTGAGGTAATAGAATAAATTGGGTTTTTGCCATTTTTGGCATATAGTATATATGAGGGATAAAATAACATTTAGCTTTGAGCCAGAAATATGGCATAAGAAACTGCAAAATCTATATGGTTTTTGTTATAAATATCATTATGATTGCGGGGGAATAGAGATTCATTTACCTGTTTTTCAGGATGGAAAAGAGTTTTTATATGAGCTAATTAATCTCTATGCTCACATATCCAATTTTAAATATATGATTCCTGTTGCAAAAAATCTCGGTTTTCATATACACCTTTCAGGGAAGCATAATAAAACATTAGGAAAATTTTTAGGTCATTATGGGCATGTATACGATAATTTAATATTAATTGCTCCTGTTTTGCAATTTATAACAGCGAATGATTATAATAGTGCATATAAGATAAAAAGTAAACGGGCATATTTTGGGAGATGGTGTGAATTAAATAAAAATTATGAACCTAAAATCAGGACAGGATGTGGGCATGGTTATTATGCGGTAGTAGTGAACACAAAAGGAGATAAACCTGTCACATTCGAAATAAGGTCGGTGGATGCATGTTTATTACCTTATATTTATTCGGCGGTGGGGTTGGCGGTATCTACATTTGTGAAAAGTTTAGAGGATAAAGAATTATTTAGTAAAATAACTGAATATTTGCATAAAAAATATGATAGAGAATTAGAATATTTATATGTTTTATTGAGGGATAGCTTAAAAATTGATAATAAGAAAGCTGAAAATGAAATGATGCGATATATTAAATTTATACTAAAAACTATTGGAAAGGACACATTTCAACTCAAAAATTTTGATCTTGGATATAATTTTATTAACAAATTGATCAATAGAGAAGTGAAATTCTGCTGGGAATACACAAAAGATTTATATAATTCAATAACTACAAATACATTAAACAAAATACATAAAGAGCTTTTAGTATGTCTTAAGGCAATAAAGATCGAAAATATAAATGATGTATTATTTATAAGAGATCAAAATCATATTTCTGAAAATGATGTTTTCGAAAGCTTAAGGCAAATTAAAAATAAGAAATAAATTCTTTTGAGTTTTTGCCATTTTTCACCTATATATATATGTGCAGATTAATGGCTATAAGCTCGAAAAGTGAAAAGGATGTCTCACGGATACTCGAAACTTTACTCACATATTATGGAAACGGAAATGAGGATGGGACAGGATTTGCGTGGCTGAAGGACGGGAAAATCAAATTCTATAAAACTACTCAAGATGCATTAAACTTTTTCTTGACACACAAAATAAGTATAAAAACTAATGCTATAATTGGGCATGTGAGAAAAGCTACTTCAAAAATTTGCTATGAAAATACACATCCCTTCATAAATGAAAACAAAACAATAGCTTTTTGTCATAATGGGATAATAAGTTATTATCAAAAAGTAGAAGAAGAACTCAAGAAAAAAGGACATAAATTTTCTGGAAATGGGGTTGATAGTGAGGTTATTTTGCATATTTTTGAGGAAAAGGGTGAGGATTTTGTGAAGTATATGCAGGATAATGGAATTAGAGGGACAGCGAACTGCTTATTTTTATTCCGAAATGGTGAAATTTGGGGCTATTCAAATGGATCATTATATTTAACTAAAATGAAAGGGATGCTGGTTTTATCGAGTGAAGAAATTAATGAGAATAGCGAGGAAATAAAAACAGGGACACTAATAAAAATAAAGGATGGTAAAGTTTTGGAAAAAAAGGAAATCGGAACAATAAATAAATATAGTTATAGTTATTATTATAATAACGATTCCATTAAGACGGGAACTTCTCAAAATGCAAATATAAGAGCTGGCGAGTATGTATATTTATGCCCTTTCTGTTATTGTGAAACTGAAAAACATACCAAAAAAATAAGATATTGTGCATTTTGCAAAAAATACATAAACAAAAAGAACTGCATAAGAGAAATTAAGAGTAGATTAATTCCTTTAAGTTATTATTATTGATTTTATTGATTTTTGAGTTTTTGCCATTTTCTGGCATATATATATGATATTAATTATAAACTATCCTAAATCGGTAAAAGAAGTTTTGGACGATAACTATAAATTCAAAAAAGAGACATTAGAGCTTATGCATTATGTTAAACATGAGCTTAAGATTTTCAGGGGATCGATAGAAGAAAGAAAACAGAAATTTTTATGGCTTCTGGAACAGCTTAATAGAATATACAATAAAAAAACTAAATTAGAGTTTAAGGATGTAGAGAGGAACGATACTTCAGTATATTCATTTTATTTGCCAAAGGAAGATAAAATTGTTTTGGTTGGAAAATTAAGTTTAATTACTTTTCTGCATGAATATGCTCATGCTCTGGGAAAAGATGAATATGGAGCATGTAAATGGAGTATAAACTTATTTAAAAGGACATTTCCGAGATTATTCGAAAAGCTAAATCAGGTTGGTCACACTTTAGTAAAGGGGGAACTTTCTGGTTAATATATATGGAAAGAAAGTTATATTATTATGAGGTAATAGAAAGCTTGAAACATATTCTTAATGGTAAAGTTTACGATAAGCAAAAGAAATTTGATGAGATACTTAAACAGCTAAAAAATTTTAAAATAATTGCATTCGATAAAAGATTTATGCTTGAATTAATGGAAACAAAAACCAAAAAAAGATATAACAGATTAACAAAATTGTTAAGAAATAGTGAAGTTTTAGAAATTGTGATAGACACAACAGCATTTGAAAATAAACTTTATGTGATAAAATAGTATATGGGAGAATTAAAAAAGTTTTTAAGCGATTTTAAAAAAGCTATAAGTATAATAATAGATATTTGTTTTCAATTTAGTTATGAAGTAGAGGATAAAGGAGATTATTATGAGTTTTATAGCGGGGGGCTATCTACACTTGAGGACTGCTTTATATTTCTTATTAAGCAGGGGATAGCTGAAGGGGATCATTTAGTTATAAGGATCAAAAAAGATATAATAAAACAATTCTCTTGAAAGGTATAATAGATATGCTAACCAAAAAAGATTTTAAGGAACTTGCGGAAACGATAGCAAATATATTTTGGGAGCTTGATTTGACAGAAACAGAAAAGGAAACGATCTTAAGGAGAATAGAGGACTTTTGCATAAAACAAAATCCCAGATTTGACCCGATAAGATTCGAAAAAGCCATAAAGGAATTTTCACAATAACTTTTGTAAAGAAATTTAACTTTAAATAGTAGTTAAAATTAAAACTTCTAATGCTAAAGCAAACTACAAAATATGGCGAAATACTACAAAAGTTACCTAAAAGATTTAGCTATAAAGAGCTTAAAATAGCTATTGTTAAAGTTTTGAATGTGGTGAGAGAGGAAACAATAGATAGACATATAGAACTTCTTCAGGATTTGGGGTATATAAAACCTTTAAAATATAACGAATTCGAAAAGGTTTAAATACTTTTTCTCCCAAAGGGGGTCCTTTCCATATATATTATATGATAGGAGAAAAAAGTAAGGCAATTCAGAACCTGATCGAGTATGTCAGGGCTGTGCCAGAGGGGGTCTGCATCCACAAAGCATCAGAAATTACAGGGTTTAATCTGAAAAGGGCATCTACAACACTAACAAACCTAACCAATAAGGGGGTCTTAACGAAAGCATATATGAAAGCAACCTGTAAGTATTCAGACAAGCCACACACTTGGTATATCTTCAGGCAAATGCCACAGGAGACCAGAAGGAGAAGGAAAAGGAAAGTAAACAAAAGAAAAACTGCAACAAAAACACGAATAGCAGAGGTATCGAATCAGGAAACCAAGCCGAAAAGGATGATAATAATAATGGAATTTTAAAGGGTGGGGAGATTTGTTTTTTATCTCCCTATCCTATTTATTTATAAAAATAAAGGGGGTGATTTGGATGGAAGAAGAAAGAAAAAGGTGCTTAAAGCAGATGTTTGACATCCTAACGGATTACACGGATGACTATTCAGTTATGCTCGGCATAATCGAAACCCTGAAGCTTTCGGTTATGCTGATGATGTCAGAGGACAGCATAAAGAGGATAGTGGAAAATGGAGAAGAAAAAGAGGAAATCAAAGGGATCGGATAGAGAACCCACTAAAATAGTAAGGTGTAGGGTATGCGGTAAAAAGCATAGGGTTAAAAAATATACTTTCGATAACAAAAGAAAGGTTATCTACTATCTGGGCTTTTACTATTGTCCAGATTGCTTTTACAGGAGATACCCGAAATTTCTCGGCGGGTGCTGTTAATCCATAAGCTTCTTGAAGAAATCCTTTTCTCTAATGGCTTCAGGGACTTCCTTTTTCCTGAGACCAGCTATAAAGCTCACATCCTTGATTATGTCTTCAGATAGCATTACAGCTTCTTGTCCCAGCTCATTACCGACTTTTTTAGCGAGGTTTTTCATAAATTCCATATCGTCCTTGAACTGCTTTTCATCAGAGCTATCCCTCGCAGATACGAGAAGTGCATTTTCCTCGCATTCGAGACCTTCTTTACCTTCCCAACAACCCAGAACTTTAGGGAAAACTGATACTCCACCGAAATGTTTGCTCATTTCGAGGGCTATTTCCTTTAGCTTCTCGGTTGAAATTCTGTGTCCATCGTTGTCGAATTTCGGGACTACGAGCTTAAATTCTCTTTCGGTTTTCATAATTAATTTTTTATATGAATTATTTAAATACTTTCATTCCCAAAGGGGGTCCTTTCCATATATATTATATAGGGGGAAAAATGAAGCGGATAAACAAATGCCTGAAATGTAAGAAACCTATAGAATTTGATTATTTGTGTCCAGAATGCAGTGCAAGGAAAGAAAGAGATAGACATATAGATCAAGCAATAAGAAGGAGGTATTGTAACCTTTGCGGAAATCCAATTGATATAGGCGAATGGCACTTTAGGTATTGGGACTGGAAAAGAAGAATAAACATCTGTCACTATTGTTTGGAGAAAATTTTGGAAAAAATAAAAGAGAGAAACAAAAATAAAGTGGGTAAGGCGATATGAGGACATTTAAATGTAAAAATTGTAAGGGAATATTTAAGATAGAGATAATAAGCTATGGTGAAACAAATAACGATGCTTGGGATTTAATATTCTGTCCTCTATGCTGGTCAGAGGATTTGGTGGAATATGAGAAAAAATCACACGAAAGAAAGGATTGAAAGGTGCAAGGAAGGGAAGGATATGCTTGGGATATTTTATAAAGGTAAGTGTTATTGCAGATATGGTAGATATTGCGATTATGGGGACGATTCAGCTGGAATCTTGATCAGCTCTGATGGTATATGCAGGTATCTCTGTAAAAAATATAGTCAGGGGGATGGTGAGATATGAAACCAAAAGCATTTGCTTTGGAAGATAAAGACGATTTTGATGAGTTGGTGGAGAAACTAAAAAAACAAGGCATAAAATATTTTGTTGTTTGTAGAAATAGTTATACGGATGAGTTGTTTTATATAGTGTTTAAAAGTAAAGAGCAATTGGACAGGTTTATACTGCGGAACAACGGAGATGTAGATGAAATAGGTTTTTATGCAAAAGGATTTGTGGATGGAAAATTTTATGATGAAAACACATAGGGAGGTGGTGAATATGAAAATTAAAGATGGGTTTTATTTCCTGTGTCCAAAATGTCATAAACTGACTAAAAATATGGTAGAGTGGGTAAACAAAACCATAAAGCAAGAGGTAACCATAAACGATAAAGGAGAACCAAGTTACGAAGACGATCTTCCTGAAGATGTAGAGTTGTTAGAAACAAGATGTAAAGAATGTAAAAATGTTGTCGCTGAAACTTGGGAAGCAACGCAGTTTCTGGTTAAAGTCGAGAATGGCAGGATAATAGCTTGGGGGGACTATTGGACGGAAAACCCAGAGGAATTTAATGAGGTGGTGAATGAAATATTGGAAAAAGAAAACCTGTAAGGGTTGCGGGAAGGAGATAGAGGTAATGGATGATAGAATAGAGTATTGTGACGAATGCTATTGGGAACTGATAGATGTCGAGGATGTGTTAGTATGAATTACCTGCTTGACCTGATAAAAAGGGATGCTTTGGACATAGTAGACGAGGTAGGAAAGACCGATCCCTGTCTCATGCTCATATTGGAAAAGGCAGAGCAGATACAAATAAATGTTAAAAGGTTGATGGGAATCGAAGTATGATGGTGTGTGTTGAGTGCGGTAAGGTAATAGATGACGGGAGTCAGGAAACAAAATATTTTATATGTTGGGATTGCATAATAAATATATAAAATGGACGATATAGATTCAGGCATATATAAGTCAAAGGAGATGGAAAAGTTGTATAGGTGGAGGGCTGGAAATGAATAAATTGGTGTTTGCTGGTGTGATTGTTGCGTTTTTGGTTGGTGGGTTTTTGGTTGGATTTAGTATTGGGAATTCTATGTCGTGCTTTTATCCTAAAGACATTATGCGGTTATCCTGTGCGGTTTACAACAACAGCATGGCTTGTTTTTCTAACGGGACTTTTATCTGCAATCCTGTGGATTTTTCTGGTAGCAGTATATGGATTTTTAAGCCACCATGCGATGTTAATCTAACGGGTATATTGGTTTGCGATTATAACCTAACGAGCAAGGTTTTTACTAACTGCACGATGCTTAATGTAACGGAAGATCATTTGGTATAAAAATGTTGCTCTACAAGATATACGGGAACGAAAACGATATGGTTTTCTGGAATACTTATTTCAGCGTAATTTATGCTGGTCAAAAAGAGATAAACGGAAGGCACTTTCCAGCTAAAATAATGATAACGATAGGCAGGGAGCTTAAGCCAGAAATCAATAAAGAGGACTTGAAAAACCTGCCAGACGAGTATAAGAAAAAATTCGAGCAGGAATCGGGCAAAAGCGTAAGGACTTCTTTGATAGGTTTCTTCAAGTCAGCATATTTAAAGGTGGGTAAGTTTTTGGGTATAAATGTATCAGATTCTGAAAAGGAAAAGAGGTTTCAGATATACGAGTATATGAAAATAAATCAAAGCGAGGATGGGAAGGTTATTCTTGAAAATATGCTTTTCGGTCTGGGACTTGCTTACGGGCTTTTAGGCAAAAAGCTGAAAATACCTTATGATGTCCTGATCGAAAGGGCTGAAGAAATAGTGGACAGGGGGATAAGGAAAGGGTTGGAAAAATGAAAGGGTCGGACATAGCAAAGTATGTGAAGTGTGAGAAATGTGGGTTCTGGGCTATTTGGCACAATTTCCACCTTTGGAGTGGCGGTTGTCCGAAGTGTGGCGGTAAGCTGAAAGCATTTGAAGTTTACGGAGATCTTGGGTTGCCATGCATAAAAGATTGATTTATGATCTGGCAGTAGTGGTTTTCTTTTTTATGCTTATTACTGTTGCTACCCACGAGCTGGTTCATGTTTTTCAATTCATGCAGATGGGCAATGGAATAGAAAGCGTATGCATTTTAGGTGTAAGAGAGGATAGTAAAGCTATTGGATGGGTTATTCCAGCAAACGAAAGCGGGATAACATATGATGTTATAGAGAGTATGGAAAAACAGGCATATGCTGTAACCTTTGTGGTTATGATGTTTCTATATGTTGCATTTTTCCTGATAGTATTAAAATTGTTTGCGTATTACTATGGGACTGAAAAGTAAGCTGTTTAAGTTCTCTGTAATCTTCATATGCATTTATTCAATTGCAACTATATTTTTCATACCGAGAAATATGGTTTATGTAAAAATGATATCGCTTTCTCAAAACATAAAGGACTATCCAGAGCTAAAAAGCTTGGCATTAGAAATAGTAAAACCATGTCAGGATTACGACAGGGATCTAAAATATCATTGTATGTATAGGATGGTTGCTGATTTCGTGGAGCGAAACATTACCTATGTGCCTGATAGCTTCCTCGAAGAAGTGCTGATGCTGAATAACGATCCTTTATATACCTTAAGATATGGTGGAGACTGCGAAAACAAGGCTATCCTTGCTATCGACCTGTTAAAACAGCTTGGATTTAAGAACCTGTATTTTGTATTTCAGGACGATCCTGATCCATTTAAAACAGATCATATGTGCTACATGGTTTACGACATGGGCAGGTTTGTGACATACAACTGCGATCCAACAAAACCGATAAGCCAAGTCATGCAGGTTGTGTGAAATATATATTAGATTATAGAAATCTATAAAAATAAAGAATACAAGATAATAATCATGGAGATCATAACGAGGCGGTTGGCGGATGTTATAAAGGATGGGAAAGACCCGTATTTTTCCTTGAAAGTGACCTTAACATCAGAACTGCTCGATTTAGGAATAGATGAGGATAAGAGGGAAAAGGCAATAATAGTTTCTCTTGTTAACGATAACGGAAAAAGGAAGGTGGTGATAGAGAAAAATGAAGCCGATTGAGGTAGTTGAAAAGATAATAAAAGCCCTGAACGAGGAGTATTTGACACCAGAAGAAATAGCGGAAAAGATAGGAGTCAAGAGCGACATAGTTAAAAAAATCATAGACAAGTTTTCGAAAGGCGATCTCAAGCTTTGGTTCAAGATGATCGATGGAAAGTATTGTTTGCACGATATAAGTTTTGGCTTGATAAAGGACAGAATTGAGGAGGAGCTTGAGGAACTTGATCTTGGTGATATAGGTGTTGAGATACAGGTAAAAAGCAACATAGAGGATGTTGAGCTGATTTTTGATGGTGACAAGCCAGTTGTAAACCCAGCTTTGGACTTCAAAAACGGAAAAATATACCTAACCCAAACACTTCCAGTTAGGGTAAACGATAAGACTATTGATATGCCAGTAGTCATAACATACGACGGAAAGAACAAGGAGTGCATAACCATAGACAAGAGGGTAGCTTCTTCTATGTCTACCGATACCTTCAGGATGAGGACCTTGCCTATGGCTGTGCCTAACAGGTGGTCATTAAAGAAGATCAAGCAGTTTTTGGAAGATAACTACAACCCATCGGATTACACTCTGGAAAAGGTGTTTGGCGAGGTGAGGAAGCAGTTCGACACTTACATGCAGTTCACAGACGAGAGGCACTACGACTTTGTCGCAATTTGGACCATAGGAACCTATTTCTATCCTATATTCGAGGCATATCCGATGCTATTTTTTAACGCCTTGAAAGGATCAGGGAAAACAAAGGTTCTCACCCTAATAGGATCGATGGCTTTCAATAGCTTGAACGCTCTGAATGTGACAAGTTCGAGCCTTTTCAGGATGATAGAAGGGACAAAAGCAACCATCCTGATAGACGAGATCGAGCATATAACCAAAAAGGAAACATCTGACTTGAGAGCCTTGCTTTTAGGTGGATACAAAAAAGGTCAGTTCGTCCCGAGAACAGAGGAAATGAAGAAAAAAGGAGTTAAAACCTATGGTGTTCCTCTGTATGACATCTACAGCCCCAAAGCCCTCGCCAACATCTCTGGAATAGAGGACATATTAGAGGACAGGTGCATATCCATAATCCTCGAGAAGGGAACCGATCCAGAAAAGGTAAACAGGGAAGTCGATGTGAACGACGAGAAGTGGCAGAAAATAAGGGACAAGCTGTTTATGTGCCTGATGGTCAATGCAAAGGCGGTATACGAGGAGTCAAAGAGATTCAGTATAAACGACATAAAGAGTGTAGTTAGTGAAGTTAGTGAACATATAGTTCCAAAAGAACAGGTTTCCACAGGAAATGAAGGTGAGGGTAGTGTAGTTTTTTCTGAAGGTGAAACCGATATACAGGAACAAAGTCCACAGGAAATTTGTGAAGCAAGTGTAGTTTCTGGCGAAAAAAGGAATTTTTCCACTTTTTTGCCAGAAGGTAATGTTGGAGAAAATACTACACAAACTACAGAAACTGCACAGGTAGAGGTAAAAAATAATAATTTAACTACACAAACTGCATTAAATACACAAGAAAATATAGACAAAACATATACACTAACTACACAAACTACACCTATAAGCACATATAGTAACCAAACTACACCAAAAAAAGAGGGAAAATACCAATTTTACAAAAAAACTACACTAATAACACATGAAATCTATACAGATAAAGAAAAATTAGAATTGGCAACAGAGCTTCTTACCAGAGGAAGGAGCTTTGAGCTTTGGAAACCCATTCTGGTATTGTCTAAACTAATAAACGATGAAGTGTTTTTCAGGATAGTTACCCTTGCCCTTGAGCATGAATATCAGAGATACGAGGAAAATGTTGCTGAAGTTCTCGAAAATGTCCTGATAACAGCTCTATCGAGCATAGTGAAAGAGGATGATTACTACAGGGTATCAGAAATAACATCCAAGCTTAAGGAACTCGAGCCAGAAACGGAAAAGTGGGTGAATTCCAAGTGGGTAGGCAGGGCATTAAAGAGGATGGGGTTAATAATGGAGAAAAAGAGGCATTCTTCTGGTGTGATGGTTAGGTTGAGTCCAGAAAAGATAAAGGAATACGCTGAAAGGCACAACATACTGCTGGTTCCTGAAAAGGAAGATGAAAACAAGCCTGTAGAGGATAAGCAAACCAGAATAAAAAGGATATTAGAGGAAATGGATAAGGAGTTCAAGGGAGCTATACCAGAAAAGGAATTCATAAAGAGGCTTGAGGAAAGCGGGATATCAAACGGGGAGGCAGTGGTTCAGAAGCTTTTAACCGAAGGTCATGTATTTCATGTAATGCCAGGTCACTTGAAGAAGGTATGAAAGGAGCTAATGTGATCTTTAGGGATGTTCCGATGTATGTTATGATTAACCTTATAAGTGGAAAGGAAACCATAAACGAACTATGTTCCGAAAGGATAAGCATACACTCCAACATACACAGATACTTGAAGCTGTTCGAAAAGTATGGTCTGGTGAAGAGGATCAGAAGGGATGGACGATCTTGGAAATTCAGCTTAACGGAAGATGGTAAGGAAGTTGCAGAACTGATAAAAAGGATACATGATAGGTTGGAGCAAACATATAAAAGTATTTAAATATAAAAAACTAAATATGATTGGAATGCTATGCTCGGAATGGTGCGGAAAAACAGGTTTTCTGGGAAGGGCAGGTGCGAACCGAAACATTATGTTTTTCCCACCCCGAAAGGAGGTGAAAAAATGAAAGTTAAAAAGTGCCTAAATTGTGGATTTAAGTTTGTTCAAGGAAAGTTGAGAAAGGCTTTAGGTGTAAGGCATCCAAACGCATACTACAACCCATACAGCCCATTTCCAGATACTCCACATATAGAGGAAGTCTGTCCTAAATGCGGATCTGATGCTATAATCGAAGTTGAGGTTGAAAAATGAAAGTATTATATTGCTATAAACCATGAATCCGCAACCAATAAATCTGGATGAGAAGGGCAAAATAATCGATGTTAAGGAAACCGACAATTATATAGTTGTTAGTATAAAAGGCATTTTCGGTATAGAGGTTAAGGTAATCCCTAAACCAAAAAAGGAGGTGGTGAAATGGAAATTATAGAAAGGAAATCGAAAATCAAGAAGACTGCAATAGACCCAGAAAGCAATATGCAGATAAGCTACAACAACTACGGACATCTCGTGATTAGGTTCTTCAAGCCAGAGAAGGAAAGCGAGGACACGGTTTTGGTATTTACTGCAAGCCAGACAAGGGAAATAGTGAGATTCGTAAAAAACAGGATAGGAGGTATTTGGTAAATGATAAGAATAACGCAAAAAGATAGAGAGTTTGTAAAAGACGCCATAAAAGAAAATTACATAAGCAAGAAGGATACCAAGCTGTTATTGTATTGCTGGTTGTTGTTGAAGCATGGATGGAAAAAGCATAAGGAGATAGCAGAAGCCTTAAAGCTTAAACATAAGGCAGACAAGTGGTTTGATAACTTAAAGAAAAGTGGTTATTTTGCTAAAGATGGCAAAATAAGGATAGAGCTTGAATATCCAGAGGTGGAATTTGCTATAATGATGAATGTTGCTGAAGGTCACATAAGGAGGGCTGAAAAATGAAACGAGGAGAAATATTTTGGATAAAGAGTGATGGTAAGGTTGTGAAAGAAAAGAATTTAAATTTTAATAAGTTTTTCGAGAGTGGGAAATTACTTGTTCAATATGATGGAAAAAGATTATGGATTTGGAAATTTTGGCATAGAGATACTGAAATTAGAATTAATCCAAGATCGAAATACTTTGTTTACTTGGAAGGGAAACAACTAAAAGCACTAAAAGATATTTTAGCTGGTAGGTATTCAAGAAAGAAAAAAATAAAGAATGCAGGTGAAAAATGACCGAAAAACCTAAACCGCTTGATTTGGAAAAATATTATAAATGGGTTGAGCATGAAGAAAAAATTTATCATGTATGGCATTATTGCTTAAAATGTGGAAAAATTATTAGACATTCAACAGCAGAAATGAGAGACCATGTTGAATCTTGTGGTGGAAGATTATTAACATTCCCTTCAAGTGTTAAAAAAGTGGTTGTTCCAATTTCACTACTTGAAATCCTCTGGCTTTTCAAACTCGCTTTCAAGAAGGTGTTGGAAAAATGAAGCTGAAGTTTAAACGAAAACCGAGATTCGGTGTGTGGGAGCTTGGGATACATTATCCGTACTATCCTTTGGAGGTTAGAAAAGTAGTCATTCGTTATCCAGAGAGCTGGTATGGAATTGAAAGAAAAATCGAAGAAATAAAAAAACTAATGGAGGTTGAAAATGCCAGAAAAGAATGAACCGCTGAAAGGGAAAACCTTTTTCTTAAGAAAACTATGTGCAAGTTGCGATAGCTTATTCAGAGGGGATTATGTTTTTGAATTTGAAGATGTCAAATCCGCAATTCAGGGACTGCTGGAGGAACTTGAGGAAAAAAGAACAGAGTTAGAAAACAAAAAACTTGAATACGCAAAAAAATTGAATGACGAAGGTATGGCAATTATTGAAGTGTTATTATCTTTATGTGACTGGTTTGAACAAAAAATTAAGAAATGGCTTCCAGATGTGGTGGTGGAAGATGAGAAAGGAAAAGGACTTTGATGGGGATGAAGTGTGGGTCATAGAGAACGAGAAGGAGGCAAGGGAAATTATGAAAAAAGAAGATATATTGCTTTGTGTATGTGGAATATGTGGAGAGTATTACTGGAACGATAATGGTATATTGTCACATATGAAGGAGCATAAAAAGGGGATGAAAACTAAAAAAATAAGGTATGGAATACCACAAACAACCGATGGAAGGATTATAAGATGGTTTGTAGATAAATGAAACGACAAAGCTGGAAGCGAGTTGAGAGAAAAGTTGCAAAGGAGCTTGGTGGGGTTAGAAATCCGCTTTCAGGTAGTCCATCGTTGCACACAGCAGGGGATGTCATACATCCAGACCTTTTTGTTGAGGTGAAATCCAGATCAAAATTGCCTTTCTGGGAAACCTGGCTCAATGTAAAGGAAAGAGGCAGAGTGGAGGGAAAGATACCGATTTTGGTAATGCACAAGAAAGGTAGCCATGATTATGTGGTTATGATCAGCTTAAAGGACTTCAAAAAGCTTTTAAAAGTATAAAGCTTTATATATAAAAAGATAAATATAATAATATGGAACTGACAAAAACGATGAAAACCATGCTGATGGCTATAGAAGAAAACGGGTCAATGACAGCTACAGATATACAGAGAACCAGAGGCATTTCATACGCCTGTATAGTTAACGGGCTTAAGGTTTTGAAAAACATGGGCTTGATAGCGTCTAAAAGGGAAGGGAAGTTCATAAGCTATACCCTAACCGATAAGGGAAAGGAAGTGTGCGATTGCTTTAAAAAAATAGAGGAGGTAATCAAGAATGGACAAAACTAAAAGGAGGTTCATAGTTTCGTTTTTGATAAACTTTTTAGCAACATCAGCTTTCGTGTTAGAGCCTGTTTCAGGCGTTCCGCTAAACAGGATCACGCTTGTATTTAATACTGCTTTTGCATTTTTCTGGGCATTTTCCTGGATGGTGATATTTTTAGAATTCAGAAGGTTAAATAACAGGATAAAAAAGCTTGAAAGGGAGGTGGAATATGAAAAACCCGTTGAAGAAAAAGAAGTTGGAACACTTGTTAACAATTAGTGAAGGTAATAGGTTGGCTATGATAGAAATAGCTAAATTGAGGCTTCAGCAGTTAGAGGAAAACCAGAGACAGGAGCTTTTGGCTTTAAAGCAGGAGTTTCAAGCCAGAATAGAGAGCCTCCAGAACGAGTTGGCTCAAAGGGAGCTTGAAATAAGGAAAAAGTATGAAGGGAAAATAAAGGAAATGAGGGACCTAATAAAGAAAATGGGCGGTCAAATAAAAGAAAAGGAGGGAGAAAAGTATGGGATTAGACATAGTGAGGGTGAAGGAGGTCTGGAACATACCTCTGATAGCCCTGCTGTTGCTGGTGGCGACGGCATCGGCAGTAGGAGTGTCAGTGATAACAAGCCACCTTCTGGTGTTTAATGTGACCGCATCAGGGACACTATACACTGACATGCCAGATACGGTTGACGCTTCTGGTGGAGACAACTTTACCTATTCCTGGAACCTCAGGGACAATTCGTTGAACGATCTGAACTTTACCGTGACGATTTCTGTCGATGGAGTAAGCACAAACGATGTAAAGATAAACCTCTTGGACAACGAGAGCAACCTGATAGCTTCCAGCTTGACTGGTAGCCTGACGAAGGACTTCCAAGTCAAAGGAAACTCTTGGCTATACAGCGGATCCGACGGAAAGATTGAAATCCAGTTCAACCAGAGCATAGCACCTGGAACATACAACCTTCACTTCAACATTTCAGCAGGGCAGTTCGACTGGAGAATATAAACGCTACCGAAATCCTGCTCCTGCGAGTACAACAGCCAGCTGACCCCTGACCATTTCGGTAGCGGTATATTTCGGACAAACGCATATGGCAGTGTAGTCAGCACCGCCGAATGCTACCGCCTCCCTACTCCTTATTGCCATATGCGGTCTAAAGATGGACGAGATAGACATACTGATAGAGCTTGGAAGGTTGGCAGAGAATGGGTATGTCAGAGAATTTTACGATCCAAAAGACGGTGAGCTTAAGTATAACATAACAGAGAAGGGCATAAAGTTCGTTATAGAGGAAGCCAAAAGGAACAAAAGGTTCAGGATAACGCTTTTCGCATCTCTTTACAACCTCCACAGAAATTTTTCAGAAGAACCTTACAAGTCCCTTGTTGTGGTAGTTAACTATTTCAAGAACAGGCTTGGAATAAAAACCATAGCTAAAGACATAGTTGAAGCTGTAGAAAAGGGATGGATAACAGGAATCGAAATAAAGGACAAGGATGGCTTCATCAAACTATTCGCTTGAAATAAAGCCAAAGGATCAGCTTAAAATGCTGGAACTGCTTAACTCTATTAGGTCTGTGAAAAAGAACTTCAGCTACAGAGTAGAAAACAACAAAATAATCATAACAGCCAAAAACAAAAGGGTTCTTTATTTACTGATGGAAATATTAAGAAATGAAATGGTATCTGGTTTCGGCAAGTGAGATGGAAAAAAGGGCTAAAGAAAGGCTATGCGAAATTAGAGATCCTAATTTAAGAAAATTTTCGAGATACGGTAGGGTAATAGTCTCGCTTCCTGGATTTCATGTGCTTCAGTTCATCGGTCACAGGGAAATGGGAATCTATATAGAGCTATCTAAACCGTATATAAGGCTCGGTTTTCCAGATGAGCTGTTCGAGGGTGTTAAGAATAGAAGGAAGTTCATAGGCACGCATTTCGCAAAAATAATAGGAACTATGGACTTGGTCAGCAGGTGGTCAATTTTTTTCGGAAAAGTTCATGTTTATAAAGATGGTGTCAGAACTACTGAATTAACATGGTTTCCGAGATTCAGACCAACAAGAAGGTTGAGAGTATCAAAGGATCTCGTGTTGCTCGGTTTGGTCAGGAGGTTTGGTTTGACTTATGCTAAAGCAAGAAGGGTAATGGAAAGGTTGAAGGAGGTCTGGACGATAGAATAATGCCAGGATACAAGGAACACATGATCATAGGAATGATTTTCGTATTTGGATTTCTGCTTTTTAACTATGCTTTTGGATGGTTTAATATAGCCTACACGCTTGAAAATATGGCAGTTTTGATGGTTGTTTCATTATTTTACTCGTTGCTTCCAGATTACGACATATCTTCAAGCAAGATTTCAGCTGTGATAACCTTAATTTGCGTTTTTGGAATAATATTTTCTTTCATATTTGGAGAAACGCTTTTGGGCATATTTTTGGCTGTTGTTTTGCTGGTTCCGCACATTTTTAAGCACAGGGGGTTCCTGCATTCAATAATGGCTGGCGTGTTGCTATCGCTTCCTATGTGGTTAATTGCTGGAATGGGTATGTTTCTTTGCTGTTTTATTGCGTATTTCAGCCACTTGTTGGCTGATGGTGAAATAAAATTAATATAAACACTAATTATTATTATGCCAGACAAAGACAAGACTGGTCCACGAAAGGGTTCTTGGATGTGGAGAATCGGGAGAAGGGGTCCTAAAGCTGGACACAGGCAGGGAAACTGCAAGTGATATAGAAAATTATATACAAAACTTTAAATATACCACCTCAAAACAATTAATATGCTTAAAAAACTTTCGGTAGCTTCAGTATTTTTGCTACTTCTTCCAGTTGCATTTGCACTTAATCTTGCGGTTGAGGGTTACATAGACCTTGACGGAAACGGAATAGTCGATTTCCCTGATATGACTATTTGCGAAGCTATGCTAAACGAAATCGTAAAAGGAAATGTCGTGAGGGTTTCTGACTGCTACGGATACAGCACATTGGACAACACCAAAGCCTGTAACGATTTGGACAGGGACAGGGATGGTGTTATAGAATACAACGAGCTTGTTGTTGCTAAAAGTGCTTTAACGAACACATTGATTGGTAACTGCAGGGGAGTGTGCATCGATGATGATGGTGATATGTATTATAAAAACGCAGTAAACGCTACTGTATACGATCCTAACGATAACGACTTCTGCGTAACAGCTAAAGGGACATCGATATCCTGTTATGTGTGGAACTACTGGTATGTTGTTGCATTTGTTCTACTGGTTTTGTATCTCTGTTTTAGAAAAAAATAATATATAAACCAAAATATATATATGAAAAGAAATATGCTTAAAAGATACAGGTTTGTATATCACATAAGGCAGACTCTAATGAAAAAAGGATATTTTGTAATAGTTAATCAAAAAGCAAGGTTTCCTGCTTTGGTTGCCATAAGGAACGGTAATGCATACCTTATAGAGTGCGTTTTGAACAACATAACAAGGGACGATCTAATAGAGGCTGAAAGAGTGCTTAAGCAATCTGGAATAAACATAATATTTGTAATAAAGAGAAATACCAAAAATGGAAATGGTAAGATTGTTAGGATATATATTGGAGATTTGAAGACCAAAAGCTTCAATTGGATTATTTAGATTTCCATACATACAATGCAATTGAAAATATGATTATCCCGATAATTATGTAGGTTATTGGTATCTCTTTTTCTGGTTTCTCTGGTGCAGGCGTTGGTGCTATTTCTGGTTTTGGTTCTTCATGGCACTCACCATCATACCAATACCATCCTGCTGACTTACAATCATTTTCTGTTGTGCAGTATGATGGATCTTCATAGCACTTAGGTGGAGTTTCGTGGAACAGTCTTATAACCAGAGAAAATATGTCTTGTATTCTAAATTTTTCCCTTTCTATAAAGAACGACATACTACCTCTGTGGACAGAAACATTGTATATGTAGTTAAATTCATCTTCTATACCGCAAACCTTTATAGAGATTTTCTTTGGTAATTCAGGACTTATGGTAAATTCTGTACCCAATGTAGGGTATTTTACATATTTAGATACATCTGGAGATACCCATGTTTTCATAAACTCGCTTTTAGAGCCGAACCAAAAGATAGTAACATTTTTTTCATCGCATATCTTATCTGGATATAGGACGAATCTTAATTCTTTTGGGTATATAGATAAATATTCTGTAGTTCCTTGCAACATATGGCATTTACCACCATACCAAGCCCACCCTGCTGAAGTGCATTCTTCTTCTGTTTCGCACATAGATGGATCACTTTCACAAGTTGCTTGTTCTTTGATCAATAGGTGGCATTCTCCATCATACCAGTACCAACCAGCTGATATACACTCATCTTCTGATGAGCATAAAGTAGGATCGTTTGAGCATGTCGGGTTTGGTGGTGGTGTTTGAGGAGGTTGTGGTGGAGCGTATGTTTCGCCTCCACCGCCTGAACCACCCTCAATTGACCTTCTAAAGTATATTGTTGTGTTACTATCTGGCTGATCTAAAGTGCATGTATCAACGAATTCCTTTATAACTCTACCTTCATCATCAAGAACATAATAAAGCTTGTTGTCATCCATATCTCTCGGGTCGTAAAAAGTTATGTTGGTCCCGTAAACAGTAACCATATCGAACCTAACATCGTTTCCAAACACATAGCAATTTCCGTTGTCAAAACAGAATTCAGTTCCGCTATAAATAATCAAAGCACTGCAAAGGCTAGGAAAAAGCAAAAATGCAACAATAAATACAATGCTATATTGTCGCATACCAGCTTAATATTATGTTGTCAGTTCCTGATGGTGGTGGACTAACATAATGTATTGTTATGGTCGTGTCATTGAACGACACATAGAAATCGCCAGTTGCATTTAGCGAAACTGGAGTAACCACTACTGTTGTTGGTTGGGACACCAGACCGTGATTTATATAAAATTCTTGAGTAACACCATCACCAGAAAATGTGTTTGTTCCATAATTCTCTGTGGCATAACCTATGTTTTTGAAGTAAACAACATTCCTAGTTGCTGAACTATGCTCTATTACCTTTGTAGGAACAGAAACAAACCTATTGAAAGCAACCAAAACGCTGTAGTTTTCATAAAGCTCTATTCCTACAGTACTTAGATCTGTTAATATGTTATTTACTATATTTACAAGATTTGGCTCTGTTGGATATCCGAATGGATCTAACCTTATTCCTCTTGCACCGCCATATATTATGTTCGAGCTTATAGTAACCTTGTTAACATTTCCTCCCAAAGCTATTCCTTGCTGTCCGTTGTTCTTTATTATGTTGTTTGATACAACTATGCTTTTCGCTTCTACAGATCCGTCTATTGCAACTCCTGTATCTCCAGGACTGTCTATCTCGTTTCCGTAAACCACAAGTCTCTCTGCATTGTTTGAATATATAGCATCTCCACCAAATGGAGGTGCGAATATGTTGTTAGAAATTATGAAGTTTGTTCCATCATTAACCGCAACCGATGCTGTTGATCCAACATTTGTGAATGTATTCATCGTTATCCTGACATTGTCTGCTGTTGAGAAGTCTATTATAGCATAGTTCTTTCCGCCTCCATCGAAATACAGATCAGTTATTACTATGTTGGACGATGATGGCTTGTTCACTATCATTTTACTGTTGCCTTGATTTACAATTGCAGATTGTCTGCTGTTTCCTTTTAGCATGGTGTTATTTCCTATGTATATGGTGTTGTTTATAGGGTAGACTCCACTTTTTATAAATACTGTGCCACCGCCATTAGATTCAACATAATCTATGGCAGATTGTATTTCATCACTGCAATCAGAATCTTGGCATACATAATCTCCAGCCATATCAGGGTATCTGGCAACTATTGCATCATACGGTTTCCATATGCTTACACCAAAAACTTTTATGTAGTTGTCAGTTATAATTGTTGAACCGCTTACTAGAGATGAAATTAAGAATATAAAAACTATTGAGGTGATCAACACATGCTTTGCCTTCATATTTTTAATTTTTTCTCGAATCATTTAAATATGTGGGTTAGCGTATAGATTGCTAATACTATTATGAATCCAATTATTATGTAGGTTATCGGTACTCCTCTCGGCTTTGGTGGTGCTGGAGGTGCTACTGGCTTTGGCTCGGAATGACAGCTATCATCATACCAGTACCAACCAGCATCCTCGCATTCTTCCTTTGTGGTGCAGTACTTTGGATCTTCAACGCACTTTGATGGCGGTTCTCTGTAAATGTTTATTATGTTAAGGAATGTGTCCTGTATCCTCATTCCTTCCTTTTCAATGAAAAACGATATGTCTCCCATATGCTTTTCCACATCTGATATGTAATTGAACTCGTCTTCTATTCCACAAACCTTTATGGTTAAATTTATCGGTTTGTGTGGCTCTATTACGAATTTTGTATCTAGTGTTGGATACTTAACATACTTTATTATATCAGGCGAAACCCATGAATAAACAAACTGGCTTTCACTATCTAGCCATGTTATTGTTACATTCTTCTCATCACATAGCTTTTCTGGATATATGTGAAAGTTTAGCTGGTGTGGATATACTGTAATCGATTCCTCTGTTCCCTGAACGAAGTGGCACGCATTTCCATACCAGTACCAACCAGCTGACAGGCACTCGTCCTGTGTTTTGCATAACGATGGATCATTCTCGCAAGTTGCGATGGTGCTTGGTTGGCTATGGCAGCTGTTGTCATACCAGTACCATCCAGCAGATAAACATTCTTCTTCTGTTGCACATAGGGTAGGATCATCTTGGCAGGTTGGCTGTGGTGGAGGTGGTGGAGGTGTTGATGGTGGAGTGTAAGAAGATGATCCGCCACCGCCACTACCACCACCAGATGTATAATATTTTAAAACTATATCGTGAACACCAGGTTCTAATGATGAGCTACCAAAAAATGGTGTTATTTGTATTATAACATTACTACCTTGTTGATACATATTGACTGTATCATTTATTGTGTAATAATCATATTCTGATATATAATCTAGTTTATCTCCTTTACCATCTATATACAGGTAATCCCATCCAGAATTCCTAGATGTCCAATCATCTAAAACAGAAATTGGTATTTCTATGTATATAAAATCATTTGATATGTCTTCTGTAACATTTATAGTTTTATTATATGTGTGCAATATATTGTGACCAGATATAGTTGAGTTTTTTGTTACATTCACAGTTGTTATTAGTTTTTTACTTTCATTTGTAGATACAAAAAACGATTCTGGACAAAGTAATGACGATATTGTTATATTAAATGGGCATACACCTCCAACAACATCATAGCAACCATAATCGCTAGTGTAAACATATGAGTCTGGTATACTCCATGATATCGAACCTGGACATGCTGGTGGTGGCAAATATGACTCAAACACACAGCATTTTGGTCCATCAAAGTAAAACCCAGTTATATTAAATATAAGCTTATTTTTTCCATTTGAAATGTACTGTGGTAATATATAAGAATATGAATCATAAACCGATCCATTATAGTAATCGTAATCTGGTGCAAAATATGGTACATCTGGACTTTGATAATATGTTGTTGGTGATGTTTTATCGAATAATCTGACAGTATAGTTTAATGTTATATTTATATCGCTGATACCGACTATACCATTCGAAAAAGAGGAAACATATATAGGTATTTCACACTCAAAATAATCTGTAACATTACCGACATTTATGCAATCTGATACTATGTTTCTTATTAAATCTAAAGCCAATGGTCCAAAGTCTCCACAACTACCATTCAAATTAAACTTTGGTGTAACTTGTAAAGCACCTTCATAATAATTAGCTGTAGATGACGAGGTTCCTGTTGTATTTATTAATATTGATATGTTTTCTCCATATTTCATACAATTTGCACTTAATGTAACACTATATGTTGTTGGAGGTATTGCTAAATATGTTCCAGATATACTATCAAATTCCTGAGTAACTGAAAATAGATATACCCATCCATAATTATACCAATCATAGCAGTATATACTAGTGTTTATCTGCTCAGTCGTGCTACTAGGTACTTCATATTTAAATACAAAAACCCCTAAAAACGGATCATAAAAACTATAGTTTTCTATTATATAACCATATTGAACAGATGATATTGATGAGTGTGTATCCCAGTCTTCATCTTCTGCATTTGATGGATTTAAAACATTATATGTTGTATATGATAGTTCACTATCTAAAAAGTTCCAATTTCCGCATGTTGTTGTATATGGTGTTCCATTATATATTATCGATATACCTGGATTTCTAGGATAGCTATGTATATAAACATCCAAATTGTTTATCCAAACTGTAGAATATACTGTTGGATAGAACCATAGAAGTATCTTTATTGTATTGTTATCGACAATTCCACTAACATTTTCTATTGTTATATTTCCATCGAAACTTGTTGTTGATAAAAGCTCTATCCACGAATCGCTAGAAAAATTGTATACGCATATATGAACATTAAATGGATTGTTTATAGTAAAGTTTGTATTTACTGTTATTTTATAAACATCATACTTTTCTTCTTCAGTTCTATCAGAAATCTTGAATGTAGCTAAATTATACTCAAACTTCCACCAAGAATATATATTACCTATTCCATTAAGACCAGCCACTTTACTATCATTTACCATATAACTATATAACCAATCTTCCTCTAGACCGAATAATTGAGAATCAGATAATGTGCATGGATCAACCCAAGACACATTAAAATAGATTTTGTTAAAATAGCTAGGTCTATATATTTTTGCTTTAGAATATCCAATTAATGTTGCTGAAAAATTAGTTACATTTATGCTATCATCTGCGAAAACAGTATCTAATGGTATTTTTATTTTAAAAGACTTAGGCTGAACTGATGGATCCATAGATTCGTTTGGATATTGTATTGTAGCAGTATCAAACGAATAATTCATCGAACTGACACCACTCTCTGTTTCATTTATGAAAATATTAAAGCTATTATAACCAGTCAAATTTATCGGTTTGCTTTCAACATAAACATCTGACTTTACATAGCTAATGGTACAAAGAACTACTATAAATAATATAAATACCTTTATTGTCGCTTTCATATTCACTATACCAAACCTCTGCATATTAAATATATAAAAAACAATATAAATAAAATCAAAGGAACATCTAAATTAATTTTATTCGTTTCAGTCTCCTGATGGAATTCTGTTTTATTGCTTTTGTTTTCTGGTTGTGGGTTTTGGTAAAACCAATGAGCATTCGGAACATAAAAACCTCCACCCCCACCACCTCCGCTACTCAACAATGGTTTACCGCCAGTACTTTCAGTTGTTTCATTTGATGTTTCATTTGTAACATTTTCGCTCTCGTTTATATATGTTTCATTACTTTCATTGCTCTCGTTTAGCGTTTCATTGAAATAAAACAACAAGCTTGAGTTTGTGCCATTATATATAGTTATGTACAACTTATTGCCGACAAGAGATAGGTTATCGTCACTGTACATTCTATATAATGTATAATTATCGCATACTGCAGTAATCGTGCTATTTGATATGTTAAAATCAACACACTTACCTTTCTTTATTTTAAGCTCAATCTTTATGTAACTGCAATTTTTGTAAATAGGTCCAAAATTGAAATTCATTACTATAGATGAATTTGAGTAGTTTATTCTGGTACATGCCATATCAAAAACATTCACATAAAAGGCAGATGTTTTGTTTATTTTGAGGAAAGGTAATATATATTTCAAACCCCATTTTTTTGTCATGTTTTCATCCATGCAATATACCCTATTTGCCTTAAATTTTGTATAAGATTCGTTTATTCCTAGCCTAAATTCCGTTGTAAGCTTCTTGAACGACAGGTTATAATATGGCTTTTCAACTGTGTAATAATAAGGATCGTGGCATGCAGAAACCATAAACACAGAGGTAACAAAAAATAAAAAAATAAGTAAGGAAAAGTTTAATGCCCTCATAGTTTATTGTTGGCTGTTTATGTATATAACTCTACTACTATAGCACCAGCAAGCATTATGTATAGAAACCCTATAACTCCGTTGATGGTTTCTGGGAATGTTATGTATGCTGGATAGAGCAGTAGTGCTATTCCAGCTATGTATGCTGTTATTGAAATCAATAGCTGTATCGCATCTGTGACATCTAGCTTGAATGTGCCAGTTCTCCTTACTTGCTCGAAGTATGTCTCTGAAAATAGAACTGTTCCAAGAACAAACAGCAGTATCGAATTTGTTAGGTTAGGTATGTCAACTGGTATTAGCTTTAGGAATGTAAGCCCTAGTATTATGGCTGTTATTGCAGATCCCCATGCCAGTATCTGCCTAGTTTCTAAAGTAATCATTGGTTTGCCCAAGTCTACCATAGCTCAAACCCTCCTTTAGAATCCAGGAGTTGCTCTTTCTGCTTTGATCAGGCTGTCGATGTACACGATGCCAGTAGCGAACAGAGACCCCACAAGCACTGCGGCTAGTATCTTTGTAATGAACTCGAACACTCCTTGTAAGCTACCGAACACCAACAGCGTGGTGCTTGGTATTGCCATCAAAGCTATCAGCAAAGCTGTGCTGACCAAAGCTGGAACGCCTGTCAGCATCTTCCTGAACTCTGTTTCAGGCGGTTTCTTAAGCACTGCCTTGTAGACCAAGTACAAGAATGTTATCAGTGCAATCCCTGGAACTATCACATCCCACGCAAATATCCCTGTTGGTGCTATAGCCTGTTCCAACAGCGACACCATACTTCATACCCTCCTTTTCTTTTTTAAAGAATTAGAACAATAATATTTATAGATGGTATTACGGTAATATAACTACCATCGGGTAGTTGGTATGAAGGTTAGAATTTCGATAACGATAGATAGCGGTTTGGATAAAGAAATAAGAAGAATGATAGAAAGGGAAATAGAAATCAGAACGAAAAATGTAAAAAACGCAAAGGAAATCAGGAAAATAATTAAGGAGCTAAGCTATTCTTCTGTCGTGGAGCGTTTAATAAGAAAGGGAATAGAAGCTAGAAGAATAGGGCTTTAGACAAACGGTCTGGATTTTTCTGTAACCTCTACAGCTATTTGGTACGCTATGAACATAGTTACAGCAATGAATATCAACCAACCAACGCCAGGTCTCAACCCAAAGCTTATTGCCTGTGCCATATCAGACATAGGCATGTATGGATACAGAGAAGGTAGTGTTGAGTAAAGCCAAAATTCTATTGCACCCATCCTTTCTATTGCATCCTTTCCAGTATACCACAAAAGGCAACCGAAAAGAAATGCAATTAAAGGTCCAGCTAAAGCTATGATTACAAGCCTGTTGTTTTTTTCTGCACCCTGAAACATATCACAGCTTACACCAGAAACTCCAGTAAAGAAGTTTGCCTCGTGTACACCAGCCTCGCAACCCAAAACCCTCGCAACCAAAACATGGGATGACTCATGCACAATAACTCCAAGCTGAAGGAAAAACAGGAAAAGAAAGAAAGCTATAAGTGTGTTGCTTATTCCTCTATTCTTTAGCCAGTTTATCAGACCTTCAAACATGCTTTTTTTGATACAGTATCGCTGATATTATAATTATTATGACAAACACTAATAAATATACACCATATTTTTCATACCAGGGTACACACCCATCATATTCAGGATATCCATACTCTGTTGGGCATTTATCTACGGGATCTAAAATGCCATCACCATCTGTATCTTCATTGTTTGGATCAATGCCTTTTTGTATTTCTATACCGTCCAAAATACCATCACCATCAGTATCTGGATTAGTAACAGATGTATTAAGTTCATATTCTTTTATGTTAGAAAGACCGTCTGAATCTAAATCTAAAAATGAATCATTTCTAAGAGGATCCAACCCATTTTCAATCTCCCATTCATCTGGCATACCATCGTGATCGAAATCGTTTGGTGGACAACCCTTTAGAAGCTCTATACCGCTTTCATTAGGGCAGACATCTTCCTCATCAACTATTCCGTCGCC
>Ga0190337_1000020_pt1 | contig 28055 bp, 27 predicted proteins | sample 4872041011_MG_FD_161677 | JGI IMG/M metagenome (GOLD analysis project Ga0190337, IMG submission 161677) | Hydrothermal vent sediment bacterial communities from Southern Trench, Guaymas Basin, Mexico - 4872-04-10-11_MG | ecosystem: Environmental > Aquatic > Marine > Hydrothermal vents > Sediment ...
GTTCAACTTTTATTTTTGGATGTTCAAGAAGATATTTAACATTTTGTTTTATTCTACCCCACATATCATCTCTAATTGAATATTCATCAAAATCAAAAAATATAGCCAAAAGTGGAGCGGATCCTCTTCCATAAAGCTTCCAGTATTTTTTATCTTTTTTTTGAGGAATAATTTCTTCAGGTTTGAAAACTTCTTCAGTAGCATTAACTTCTATTTCTTTTTCTCCGCTTTTTTCTTCAATTTTTTGAGGTTTTTTAACTTCTTCTTTAGGTTTTTCTATAACTGGTGTAGGAGTTTCAATAACTGATGGAACCTCTTTTTTTGCACAACTAAATAAAAAAAAACAAATTATAACCAAATACAAAAATCTTTTCATAACTTCCTCCTTAGCTATAACCTGTTATATCTAATTCTAATAAAAAATCTCCTAATAGAAATTCCAATTCTTTTCTAATATATCCACTGATCTCATAAAGTAAAGTTAATTCATGAGAAATTGTCTGAGTAAGTAAAGCATATTCTTCTGGAGAAAAAAGTCTTAAAAGTCTATTGCAAAAATATTCTCTACAAAGATATGGTCTGGCAAAAATTTTACAACCTGTAGGTCCAACAAAAAAACATCTTCCTGGAACTTCTCTTTCTTTTGGGATTTCTATATTAAAAAACATATTAATAAGAAGAACATTAATTGTTACTTCGTTTTCAAGTCCAATTTTACAGCAACCTGTCTTTTCAATAACAGAACATATATAACATTCTTCAAATGTTCCAAGTTTTTCCATAAGTTCATTAGATTTTTTTATAGCTTTTTCGTAATTTTTAAGTTTGTCCAAAAATTTTTCATCTTTATAAAAATATTCTTTCCAATCTGTAAAAATCTCTTCAGCGATTCTTATTTTTTCCAAAATAAGAGAAGTGGGATCTGGATTTATAACTCTTAAGTATTTTAAATTTTTCAACATAAACTTAACTTCTTTAATTTTTAATAATTATTAAAATGTTATTATAAAACTTAAAAATAAATAATAAATTATTTTAGGTCAATTTAAACAAAAGTTATAAAAGTAAAATAATTTCTTATGTTTTAAATTTAAAAAATTATTATAAAAGCTTCAGTAAATTATAGTTTAAAATTAGGTATATAATTTTAAAATTTTTTTACATAATTTTCTACATCTTATTTAAATAAGTTTTAGACAATTTTATTAATAAAGGTATAGAAAGTAATTGTAAGGTAATGGAAGTTATAATAAGAGCATAGACAGAGATATCATAAAGAATTCCTAAGAAAAAACTTCCTAAAAACCAAAAAAAGCCATAAAAAGTATTAAAAATTCCATAACCAGTTGCTCTTTTATCCTTAGGTATAAAAAAAGATATGGCAGCTCTCATAATAGATTCTTGAGCCCCCATTCCTATTCCCCAAAGTATCATACCTAATAAACTTACCTTAAAATCTCCTAAAAATACACAAGGTGCAAACAGAAAAGAAATAAGAACAGAAAAAATTAAAATTACAAAACCTTTTTTATCAAAAAGATATCCAAAAATAAGTGCAGAAATAGCATCTATTCCCATAGCTATAGCATAAAAAATAGGTATCCAAGAACCTATTAAAATTTTTGTTTTTTTAAAGTGATAGGCTATAAGAGCAAAATCTGCATAACCAGCTCCATAAATTCCTATAGCAAAAACATAAAGCCAAAAACCTTTAGAAAAAATTTTACTTTCTATAGAAGATTTTTCTTTTTCAAATTTTTGAGGATGAGGATATAAAAGAATGGAAAAAAGAAGTATTAAAAGTGCTAAAAGCGCAGGTATTAATAAAATAGTAAAGGAAAGTTTATAACTTCCAGTATAAAATAAAATTGAAGCTATTATTATAGGTCCTATTATAGCTCCTATTTGATCCATAGCTTCATGAAAACCAAATCCTTTTCCTCTTCCTAATTTAGAGGTAGCAAAAGATAAAATAGTATCTCTTGCAGGAGTTCTTATAGCTTTTCCTATTCTTTCAGTTAAAACAAGACAAATAGCCTGAAACCAGGTCTTGGTTAAAGCAAGAGAAGGAACAGAAATTAAATTTATGAAATAACCTAAAAAAGTAACAGTCCAGTATTTTTTTATTTTATCTGTTAAATAACCTGAAATTAAACGTAAACTATAGCCTATAAATTCTCCTAAACCAGCTACAAATCCAACCACTGTTGCACTTGCTCCTAAGGTAGCAAGATAAGGACCTATAATACTTCTTGCCCCTTCATAAGTTATATCTCCTAAAAGACTGACTAAACCAAGGAAAATTACTAATAAAAAGGGAGACCTTTGTGTCATTATTAAAATCCATTTACCAAGTTAAAATTTTTAAGAATCCATAAGGCATAATATGTGCTTTCTAAAAAGGAAATTCCTTGAGAATTTCTTCCAAATCCTCCATCAACATTCCAGCAGGATAAAATAAAATCTTTTAGTTTTTTTAACATTTTAGGCTTTAAATTAAAATGATATAAAATATAACAAGCATAATAAGTATTTTCCATATAAGAGGTAGTTCCTTTAAAAAATCCAAAACCTCCATCAGGATTTTGAGCTTCTGAAATTTTATTTAAAAAAATTATGGGAAAATCCATTTTGAGAGTTTTATAAAGATGGTAAAAGCTTTTGAGTGTATTTAAATTATACAAAGAAATATTATTTAAAACTATTTTTTTGATTTCTAAAACTATTTCTTTTTCTCCCAGTATTTTAAATATTTCTAAAATAAAACAAATGGTTTCAAGATTTGTTAGATTTTTGTAAAAAGAAATTTTTAAATTATTTTTGCAGATATTTATAATAGGCTGAGGAAAGGTGTTAAGTAGATTTAAATAATTTAAAAGTTTAAAGTATTTAGCTAAAGGTTTTATATAAAGTTCTAAAATATTTTGGCGAAAAAGAAAATTTTTGAGCAAATTTTTATTTGGAGAATAATTGCATAGATAGAAAATTTTTACAGCATAATAGGTATCCTCTATAGTTGCAGGAAGAAAAGGCGTGGCTCCAAAACCTCCTTCGCTTTTTTCTCTTTTTAAAACAAAATCAATTAATTTATTTAAAGTTCTCATCTTTTATCTTTGATTCTTTATTTAAAAGGTTTGAGATATAATGTTTTAAAATTTTATTGGTTGTAAAGTTAATAAATTTATGTAAACATTCTATAGATAAGCGTGTATTTATTTTAAAAAGAGCTTTTGCTATTCCCATAAGTTCATAAAGGTCTCTTTTTTCAAATAGCATTTTGCAGAGAATGTTTACAGCTTTTTGACTTTTTAAGTTTCCCAAACACTCTATTACGAATCTTCTGTTTTGAGAAACAGGGGTTTTAAGAGATAAAAGTAATTTATCTTCAAAAGAAAGTTTACTAAAAAGGGTTAAATCATTTTTGCATTTTGGACAAAATTTATTAACATCATCTTTGAGTTCTGTCCAACAAAAGGGGCAAAACCAACGCATTATAAGAAGCCCCCATCAGGGCATTTATTTAATAAACCTTTTACAGCTAATTTGTTAAAGCTATAGGAGTCATCAGCCCTGATGGGCAGTTAAGGGAGGACGCCATCTCCCAGTAGTTAATCAGGCAATATAGCAGAAACAAAAGCACTTTTATCAAAAGGAACCAGATCTTCTGGTTTTTCCCCCAGACCTATAAATCTTATAGGCAAATTATATTTATGAGACACCGCTATAGCAATTCCACCCTTTGCAGTTCCATCCATTTTAGTAATGATTACACTGTGAATAGGTATTGCTGAAGAGAAGTGTTGAGCCTGACTAAGAGCATTTTGTCCAGTTGTTGCATCAAGGATTAAAATAATTTCCTGAGATTCTGGTGGAATAAGTTTATTCATAACCCTTACCATTTTTTTTAACTCTTCAATAAGATTATATTTAGTATGAAGTCTTCCTGCAGTATCAATAAGAGCTACATCAATATTATTTTTTTGAGCATAAGTAATTCCTTGATAAATTACAGCTCCTGGGTCAGCTCCTTCTTGAAGAGCCACTACAGGAGCTCCTATTCTTTCTCCCCAAGTTTTAAGTTGATCTATAGCAGCAGCTCTAAAGGTATCTGCTGCTATAAGAACTACAGAATAACCACTATCTTTAAGTTTTTTACCAATTTTAGCTATAGTAGTAGTTTTTCCTACTCCATTAACTCCCAAGAAAAACAAAACCGAAGGTTTCCCATCTGGAGGAAAATCCCTATCTGTTTCTTTTAGAAAAGAAAGTAATTGATTTTTTAAAAAAGATTTAAGCTGTTTAGTAGTAAGTGGCTCACCTTTAATGACTTTATTTTTAAATGGTTCTAAAAGATCTAAAGTGGTTTTTACTCCAAGATCTGCTAAAATAAGTTTTTCTTCTAACTCTTCCAGGGTTTGTAAATCAACAATTTTATCTACTTCAAAAAGTTCTGCAAAACTTTCTGCAAGTTTTTCTTTTGTTTTAGAAAGTCCTTTTTTAAATTTATCTAAGAGTTTTTCTTTTTTTAAAAAACTAAAAAAACCTTTATTTTCTTTTGTTTCAGTAGTTTCAGTTTGAGAGATTTCATTACTTTGTAATTCTTGATTTTGTATATTCTCTTCTTTAAATTTTTTAAAGAAACTTTTAAACATCAAAAAGATCCAAAATAAAAATTAGCACTTATAGAATATAAAAAATTAATTTGGCGGAGGAGGAGGGATTCGAACCCCCGGAGGGAGATAAACTCCCTCAGCGGCTTTCAAGGCCGCCCCCTTCGGCCACTCGGGCACTCCTCCAATTTAAAATATACTACAAAATCTACCAATGTAAAGATAATAAAAGATTTGTAAAAAAATAAGACTATGACATTGTGCGAGGTATAGAATAACTTTAGGTCAAATTATTGAAATTTAAAACACCAGTCTAAAATTTAAAAACTGCAGAGCTTTTTGATAATATGTTGTAAAAAATATAAGAAGAGTCTAAAATAGAGTTTTATGAAACTGGGAAGATATTTTTATAAAAATAAAATTTTCTTTGGGATAGTTAAAGAGGATAAAATTTTAGAAATAGAAAATCCTTTTAATCTCACAAGTTACACTGAAAAGGAATATAAATTAAAAGAAGTAAAAATTCTTTTTCCAATTTTACCTTCAAAAATTATAGCAGTAGGACTTAATTACAGAGATCATGCTAAGGAACTTGGTATGAAAATACCAGATGAACCAATTATATTTTTAAAACCTTCCACTGCAGTAATAGGTCCTGAAGAATATATAGTACTGCCACCCGAAAGTAAAGAAATTAACTATGAAGGTGAATTAGCAATTGTTATAGGAAAAACTATTTATCGTCCAAAAAATTTTAAAGAAATTGAATCTGCAATTTTAGGTTATACATGTTTTAATGATGTTACAGCAAGAGATTTACAAAGAAAAGATGGGCAATGGACTCGAAGTAAAAGCTTTAATACTTTTGCTCCTATAGGACCTTTTATTGAGACTGAACTTGATCCAAGTAATTTAAAAATTGAAACGAAAGTTAATGGAAAAATTAAACAGAGCAGTTCAACAAAAGAGTTTATCTTTGATGTTTTTTATCTTGTAAAGTTCATTTCAAATATAATGACTCTTTATCCCGGAGATATAATTGCTACAGGAACTCCTCCTGGAGTAGGAGAACTTAAAGAAGGAGATATAGTAGAAGTAAGTATAGAAAATGTAGGTGTATTAAAAAATTTTGTAAAAAGATTTTAAAAGAGGTGAATTTATGGAAAAATTTATTCCAAGGCTTATTGCGTGGGAAATAACACGTTCTTGCAATTTGAATTGCATTCATTGTAGAGCAGCTTCATCAAAAAGCCCTTATAAAAATGAATTAACTACTGAGGAGATTTTTAGGATAATGGAAGAAATAAAAGAAGTAGGTAATCCTATTATAATTTTAACTGGCGGAGAACCACTTTTAAGACCTGATGTTTTTGGTATTGCTAAAAAAGCTATTGAACTTGGATTTAAACCAGTTTTAGCTACAAATGGAACTTTGATTAACAAGGAAATAGCTAAAAAAATAAAAGATTCTGGAATAGCAAGAGTAAGTATTAGTCTTGATGGAGCTTCAGCAGAGGTTCATGATAATTTCAGAGGAGTGTCTGGTGCTTTTGAAGGTGCCATGAAAGGTATTTTAACTTTAAAAGAAGCTAAAATACCTATTCAAATAAATACTACTGTTACTGCTGTAAATGTTAATGAATTACCTAAAATTCACGAACTTGCTAAAAATATAGGAGCTGTAGCACATCATATTTTTGTTTTGGTGCCTGTTGGAAGAGGTAAAGAACTTCAAAAAAGATCTTTAACTCCAGAGGAATATGAAAAGATATTAAACTGGTTTTATGATCAAAGAGAAAAATCAGGGCTCCAATTAAAAGCAACTTGTGCACCTATGTATTATCGTATTTTAAGACAAAGAGCAAAAGCTGAAGGAAAAAAAGTAACTTTTGAAACTTTTGGTCTTGATGCATTAACCAGAGGATGTCTTGCTGGAATAGGATTTTGTTTTATTTCTCACATAGGTATAGTTCAACCATGTGGATATTTGGAAATACCTTGTGGAGATTTAAGAAAGCAAACTTTTAAAGAGATTTGGGAAAATTCAAAAATATTTAATAATTTGAGAGATTTTAAAAAATATAAAGGTAAATGCGGAAAATGTGAATATATAAGAGTTTGCGGAGGTTGTAGAGCAAGAGCTTATTATGCTACAGGAGATTATCTAGAGGAAGAACCGCTTTGTATTTATGAACCAAGAAGATCAAATAAAATTTTAGCAAGCTGAAGTTTAGAAATATTTTTAAATTCAAGCATCTTTTTAGGGGTAAAAATTATAAAATCTGATTTATCTTTCCCCATAGTTTTTAAAGGATTAGCAATTAAATAATCAAAAGCTTTTTCTTTTTTCTTCTTTTTTCCATAATTTAAAAGATTATTTTCTTCTTCTAAAGCAAAACCAATGGTAATTTGTCCCTCTATTTTGTAAGAACTTAAAATTTTAGCAATATCTTCTGTGAGTTCTAATTCTATAGTTAAAGGTTCTTTTTTCTTTAATTTTCCTTTAAAAGGAGTTTTAGGTCTAAAATCAGAAGGTGCTCCTGCAAAAATACAAATACTACATTGAGAAAAAAGAGCTTTTGAGATCTCGAACATTTCTCTGGTTGTTTTTACAAAATAAATTTTAGGAAAAGGAATAGGGGAGAAACAATCTAAATTAGGAAGGATATAAGGAAAACTTTCTAATCCCCAGACTAAGTGAACTTCAGCACCTCTATAATAAGCTTCTTTAGCGAGAAAAAAAGCGGTTTTTCCTGAAGAAGCATTAGTAATAAATCTAACTTCATCTATATATTCTCTTGTTGGGCCACCTGTTATCAAAACTTTTTTTCCTACAAGAGTCTTTTTTACAAAATGAGCTTTTACTATTTCTAAAATTTCTTCTACTTCAGGAAGTTTACCTTTTCCAACTTCTCCACATGCAAGAGGACCTTCAGTTGGTTCATATATCAGATATCCAAAATTTTTTAATTTTTCAACATTTTCCTTAGTTGCAGGATGTTCCCACATAGATGTATTCATAGAAGGAAAAATATATACAGGAACCTTGGTTGCTAATAAGGTTGCTAATAAAAGTTCACTTGCAGAACCAACTGCTAATTTAGAAATAAAAGAGGCAGTAGCAGGAGCAATTAAAATTACATCTGGATATTTAGCAAGCTCAATATGAAGTATTTTGCCATTAGCTTTAAAAAAATCTGCATCAGTATAAGCTTTATTTCCACTAAGAGAAGAAAGAAGAAGAGGGTGAACAAAATTTTCAGCACCTGTTGTTAAAATAACTTTTACATTAGCTCCTTCATTTTTAAGTTTTCGAATTAAATCACAGATTTTATAAGTAGCTATACTACCACAAACCCCTATAAGTATATTCTTGTTTTGCAAAGGACTTGAATAAGACATAAAAAATCTTTATTGTTTTATTCCAGTTAACATTACTACTATTCTCAATTCAGCGTAATACCATCCTTGGGAAATACTTATAAAAGCAGTTCCTTCAGGTCTTTTATAAGCTATAAAAGTAATTTTCGAAGAAAAAGCTCCTATTTCTTCCCAACCCTGATTTCTCATTTGAACTTTATAAAATTCCACTAAAGATTTAAGAGTATATTTCCCTTTAAAAACAAGCATTCCAGTAAGCACTTCACCTGTGCGTAATAAAGCACTATTTTCAGCTTGATATTCTAAATCTTTTAAAACAGGAATATAAGGAACTGGAAAATAAATTAAATCTTTCATTTTTTGAGATTTTACTTCTTCAGCTTGAGGGGTTATTACTTCAACATTGGGTTTTTCCTGTGCAAAAACTATAGAAAAAATAAAAAGATTTATAAAAATGAAAATTAAAAACTTTTTCATAATTTCCCTCCTACTATAAAAATTTAATTAGAACACTATTCAATGTAAAGAAAAAACTATGAAAAGTCAAGAGATTAAGAGTTTAAATAAAAGCTTTAAGAAAATTTGTATTTTAAAGATCTAAAAATTTTTTTGATATTTTTAGAAATCTTAATCTGTTTTTTATAATTTCTTTTTAATTCATTTTTAACCCTGTTTCTTATTACCTCTAAATCTTCAGAATAAAGAATTTTATTATTTTTATATACAAGTTTTAAAAGGTTATCACTTTTAGGATAATGAGAAAGATCTACTTTTTCATCTTTTAAGGTAATTAAATCAAAAAGAAATTTATCTTCCTCATTCCACACTCTATAAAGACTTTTAGCACCAGGCAGTAGTTCTTTTTTAGGAGAAAGTTTAAAACGAGGTTTGCCATCATATTCCACTAACTTATAACCCATTTCAAAATAAGGACAATCTTCAGAAACTCCCATTTTTGTTCCTACTCCAAAACTGGAAACAGGAGTATTCATTTTTAAAAGTTTTTTAATTTCTTTTTCATCTAAACTTCCACTTAAAAAGATTTGAACGTTTTTAAGGTTACCTTTATCTAATAATTTTCTTACTTCTTTAGAAAGTTCTGCAAGATTTCCACTATCTATTCTAACACCTTTTAAAGAAATGGCATTTTCTTTAAAAAAATCCTTAAGAGCTATAATTTTTTGGGTAGCTTTAATAGTATTGTAAGTATCAATAAGTAGAATTGTTCTATCAGGGTAAGTTTTGGAAAAAGCTTTAAAGGCTTCTTCTTCAGAGGGAAATACCTCAACGAAAGAATGAGCCATTGTTCCAACAACCGGGATATTCCATAGTTTTCCTGCAAGGACATTGCTTGTTCCAGAGAATCCAGCTATATAAGAAGCTCTTGCAACATGAAGACTGCTACAAATTCCATGAGTTCTCCTGGCTGAAAAATCAAAAAGAGGAATATTTTTAGCTTCCATTACACACAAAAGAGCCTTAGTTGCTATAAGGGTTTCTATATGAAGACTATTAATTATAAGAGTTTCTATAATTTGAGCTGATATTAGATCACTTTCAACTTCACAAATAGGTTCTCCTTCAAAAAATATAGTGCCTTCAGGAATACATCTAATTGAACCTTTAAAAGAAAAATTTTTAAGATAATCAAGAAATTTTTTTTTGAAAATCTTTAAACTTTCTAAATATTCTAAATCTTTTTCTTTAAATTTGAAATTTTTAAGAAGTTTTAAAAAAGGATCAAGTCCTGCAAAAAGAAAAAAAGGTCTGTTTTTAGGGCGGGTTCTTATAAAAAGAGAAAAAACAGCCTTTCCAAAAAGTTCTTTTTCAAAATAAACTTGAGCCATTGTTAATTCATAAAGATCTAAGAAAAGACCTACTGAATATTTAAAAGCCATAAGATTAATAGATTAGTTCAGCTTTATAAATTTTTTCTAAACGTTTAAGAGCAAATTTATGAAACTCCTCATCAAAATCAGCAACAGCTTTAACAGGAATTTTAATCTTAAATCCTCTATAAAAAGCATCTGCTGCTGTATCCATTATACAAATACTTGTGCAAACCCCTGTCAAATAAAGTTCCTTTATATTTAATTTTTTAAGAAGAGTTTCTAAATCAGTTTTATAAAACCCAGAAAATCGTGTTTTATAAATTATAAAATCTCCTTCTTCTGGAGAGAGCTCATTTATAATTTCTGCACCTTTGGTTCCTTTTATACAATGAGGTGGAAAAGAATAAAATTCTTCATCTTGTGGCTCATGAGCATCACATAGATAAATTATAGGAAAATTTTTTTCTTTAAATTCATTTTTTAATTTTATTATTTCTGGAATAATTTCTTCTGCTTTTTTTCCGCAATATAAAACACCATCAGGCTTTATAAAATCATTTAACATATCTATAATAAGAAGGGCTTTCATTAGTCTATAAAAATAGACAAAAACTTTAAAAATTCAAGATAAAAAAGGAATATAAAATTTTTTCTTGACAAAATTTTTATATATAATATAAAATAAAATATTAAAAAGATAGAGAATAGAAAATGATAGAAATTAAAACTATAGCTGTTCCTATAGATTTTTCAGAAGTAGCTCCTATAGTTGCAGGATGGGCAAAAGATATAGCAAAAAAATTAGGTGCTAAGTTAATATTAATCAATGTAGTAGAGGATATATCTGCATTTGAGGGTATTTCTACTGATGTTAAAACTTTAGAAGAATTAGAAAAAACACTTTTAGAAGGAGCTGAAGAATATATGCGAAGTTTTTTAAATAAACATTTTTCAGATTTTGCAAATGTAAAATCAGTTATTGTAAAAGGAAAAGTGGTAGAAAAAATAATACAAATTGCTAAAGAAAACAAAGCTGATCTTATTGTAATTGGAACACATGGAAGGAAAAGTCTTGATAAAATTATTTTTGGTAGTGTAGCAGAAAGAATAGTAAAATATTCTCCTATCCCAGTTTTAACTATTAATCCTTATAGAATAAAAGAAAAATAAACTATTTTCTTAATAACTTTTTAGCTTTTTTAGCTTCTTTACTATTTGGATATTGATTAATAACTTTTTTCAAAAGAATTTTATAAGCCTCTATATCCCCAAGAGCTTTAAAAGCTTGAGCCTGTTTAAACATAGCAGTAGGTTTTAAAGGATGCCATCCTTGAAGTTCAATTAATTTTTGATAGCTTAAAATCGCCTCCTCATATTTTTTCTCTTTAAAATAACTTTCTCCAATCCAGAAATAAGCTTGACCTATCCATTTTCCCTTTGGAAATTTTTCAATATATTCTTCAAATAATTTTCGAGCGTACTTAAAATCACCTTGTTGATAAGAAGAATATGCTTTTTCATAAAGCTCAACTTCAGTTAAAGGTTTTTCGACTTGGGTTATAGTAGCATTAGTATTAGTAGCATTGGTAGCATTAGTAGAAAGAATCGCAGTTTTGTTAGATGAAATAGTTTCATTGGAAACCACTGCAGTTTTATTTGAGACAATCTTAGGTGTTATTCCTAATTTTTTTTCGATTTCTTTTATTCTTAATTGTAAAGCTTGAACTTGGGTGAATAAATTATTCAATCGATCAGTAAATTCTTTATCTTGTTCTTCTTTAGAAAATTTAAGATCTTCCAATTGAGATGAAAGTAAAGCTTGCTGGTATTTTATATCTTCCAAATCTGAAAGAATTTGTGTTTTTATATCTACTAATACATCTTTTGAAATTTTATTTTCTAAAGAAGTTATTTTTTTATCTATTACATTTAATCTTTTTTTCATTTCTTCATATTTTTGATTTTGTTTATTTACGATAGCTTCAAGATTAATAACTTTTATTTTCAAAGTTTGAAATTCTTCTTGATAAGCAACACAACCATTTAATATTAAAGGAATAAGTAGTAATAAAAATTTAAAAAAGCCTTTTTTCATGATTTCCTCCCTTCGGTTTTTAAATAATTTTCTATTTCTTCTGTTAAATCAAGAGGCAAATTTTCTGAGCCTAAAACTATTTTTTCTTCTCCTAAGTATTTTAAAGTATAAACTATTAAAGGCAATTCTCTTTTTACTTCTTCCTCTCTAATTTTTTGAAAAAGTTTATTTTTTTCTCCCTCAAGTTTTTGAAGTCCGCTTAAATGATATTTTAAAAGTTTTTTTTCAGTTTCTTCCCATAAAGGTAAAAATTCAGGAGTTCTTAAAGAAAATCTAAAAAAGGTGATAGGAGGGCCTTCATCCAGATCAGGAGTTACTAAATGCATCATTGCTCCAGTTTCTGTAGATCTTGCACTGATAAGTTGCCATACAACTTGCTGCCAGGAACCTTTTGGTCCACCAGGTAAAGCAGGATGAAGATTAATTAATTTTAAAGTATTACAAAATTTTGTAGACACAATCCACATATATCCTGCAAGGACACCAAAGTCAATTTCTTCATCAAGTCTTTTAAGAACTTCATCATGGTAAAGTTTTCTCCAACTATCTCTATCTTTTTGTCTTAATTCAGGTTTAAATTTTAAAGCAGAAAAAGAAATAACTTTAAGTCCCATCTCTTTTTGAGCAATCTCAATTAATTTATCTGAAAAGAAACTTTCTCCAGGTTCTTTACTTATAAAAACATAGGAAATTTTTAAAGGAAGGAAACCAGATTTTATTTTTGAATAAACAATTTTTAAAAGATCTATAGCTGCTTGATCTCTTCCAGTAGTGAACCAACCTATTTTTTTAGATCTCGTAAGCTAAACCTCCTAAATTAAATGGTATTTCCCAAGGCTTAGGAATAAAAAACTCAAAATATTGAAAAAGAGCAAATCTATCAGTCATTCCAGAGATATAATCAGCAATAATTCGTTCCTTAGAGGAATTATTAAAAATTTGACTTGCTTTTTGGAAATATTCTATTTTTTCAAAGTTTTTATAATAAAACTCAAAAAGAGAAACTAAAATTTTTTTTGCTTTTTCAAATTCTTTTCGAACAACAGGGGAAAAGTAAATATTCTCAAAAAGGAAATCTCTCAAAACAATAAGTGCTTCTAAGCACTTTTCATCTATTAAAATAGCTTTTTTTTGAGATTCTTTAGTAGTTAATATTACACTTTTTACTAAGGTGCTTATTCTTTCAGAATGAGAAAGACCTAATCTTTTTTTTACAATTTCAGGAAGATCCCCTACAGTTATCAACCCAGCTCTAATGGCATCATCTATATCGTGATTTGCATAAGCAATAATATCTGAAATCCTTACTACCTCAGCTTCCAATGTTAAAGGTCTATCTTTTTCAGATAAAATAGGTCCTTTTCCTTTTGCATGTTTTAAAATTCCATCTCTTACTTCTAAAGTTAAATTTAATCCTTTTCCTTCTTTTTCTAATATATCTACTACTCTTAAACTTTGCTCATTATGTTTAAAACCTTCAGGTAAAAGTTCATTTAATACTTCTTCTCCTGCATGTCCAAATGGGGTGTGTCCAAGATCATGCCCAAGAGCTATAGCTTCTGTTAAATCTTCATTTAAATTTAATGCTTTGGCTATAGTTCTTGCAATTTGAGCAACTTCTAAAGTATGAGTAAGTCTTGTTCTATAATGATCTCCTTTTGGTGCCAAAAAAACTTGAGTTTTATGTTTTAGACGTCTAAAAGCTTTAGAATGAATAATTCTGTCTCTATCTCTTTCAAAGCAAGTTCTAATTTCACATTCTTCTTCTGGATAAAGTCGGCCTTTAGAATATTTAGCTTTAGCTGCAAAAGGAGAAAGAAAGATTTCTTCCAAATTTTCTTTTTCTTCTCTTATAGAGTTACCTAACATCCTCAATTTTTAATTCTAAATTTCTATTAAAATTGTTTATAAATGGAGTTCCTACAATTAAACTTATATCTTTTTTTTCTAAAAGTTTATTAAAATAAATAGCACAGAGTTCTTTATTTTCTTTTTGTAAAATAAGTTTTGAATGTTTTTCTTTTAAAACTTTTATTTCTTTTATTTCAAAGTTTTTAAGAAGAATAACTGGAGGGGTATGTTCTTCTCCATAAGGATGGAATTGCTCAAAGGCAAAAAGAATATCTTTATAAAGAAGTTCAGATAAACTTGCTTCTGCATCAATATAAATCAAATCTGTAGAAGGAGAATCTAAAGTATGATATTTTAAAAGTTCTTTTAAGCGAGTTTTTAATTGGGGAATAAGATTTTTATCTATTTTGAATCCTAAAGCATATTTATGCCCTCCAAACTGGATTAAAAGATCTTTACATTGAGAAAGGATTTTTAAAAAATTTATTTTAGAAGGAGATCTTATAGAACCGTATGCTATTTCATTTTCCTGAGAAACAACTATAACTGGTAAATTATAATTATTTTTGAATTTATTAGCAATCAGACCTAATAAACCTTTTGGAACATCTTCTAATACAAAAAATAAGAATTTGGAATTTTTTGAAATTTCAGAGATTTGAGAGGCAGCAGATTTTAAAGTCTCTTCTTCTATAAGTTGTCTTTTTTGATTTAAACTCTCTATTTGGTATAAATATTTTTCTGCAGAAGATATGTCAGAAGATGAGAGAAGCTGAAAAACTGCTTCAGGATGTCCCAATCTACCAGCAGAATTAAGTTTAGGTATAATTCGATAAGATATATCTTCCTCAGATAGACCATATTTTAAATCTGCTTTTTCCAGTAAAACTTTGGTACAAGGAAAAAAGGGATTTAGAAAGTCTCTAAATCCAAAAAAAGTGATAAGGCGATTTTCTCCTGATAAAGGGACCATATCAGCTAAAGTCGCAAGAAAAATTAATTCCAAATATTTTCTTAAAAAAGGAGGCTCTTTATTTCTAAAAAAGCCTTGAGAATAAAGATAAGATCTTAGGGCTCTTATTAATGCAAAAACTACTCCAGCACCACAAAGATAATAAATAGGTGAAGAGGGAGAGGTAAGTTTTCCTGTGATGGTAAAAGTTTCAGGTTTAGTAATAATTTCATGATGATCAGTAATAATTACATCTATACCAAGAGCTTTAGCAGAGTTAACTGTTTGATAAGCAGAAATTCCAACATCAACAGTAATAATTAAAGTTATCCCTTTAGCTTTAAAATAAGGTAAAAATTTAGCATGAAAACCATATCCTTCTTTATCTTTACTTGGGATTAACCATTCAACAAAAGGAGTAAAATTTTTTAAAAAATCATAAAGAACAAAAGTTCCTATAATCCCATCTACATCAGAATCTCCATAAATACATATTTTTTCTTTTGAATTTATAGCTTTAGCAATTCGTGCAACTGCAAGTTTCATATCTGGAATAATAAAAGGATCTGAAAAATCAGAAAGTTGAGGGTAAAGAAAAGAGTAAGCAGATTTTATATCTGAGAATCCTTTATTTATAAGAATTTTTGCTAAAAGAGGAGGGAAAAATCCATGAGTAACAAATTCATAAAAAAGGTCTTGGTTGGGAATCTTATTTATCCAAAGTTTTGTTGATGTCATTAGATTTTATTGTATCATATCAAGCCTAAAAGTAAAACAATTTCTTTTTAAACCCAAAAAAGATATATGAGAAGTTTTAAACTTTTCAAACTATTCAAATAAGTTTATAATAAAAAAATTTTAAAAGAAACTCCAAAATTAAAAAATTTTTGAGATGAATTGGTAAATTAGAGAAAAAATATGAGATTTGATCCTTTAAAAATGAAAAATTGGGAAATAGCTTATGAAGCCGAGAAAAACATGAAAACTGTATATCAGTTAGGGGAAGAACTGGGATTAACAGAAGAACTTCTGCCTTATGGACATTATGTAGCTAAAATTGATTATCAAAGAGTTTTTGAAAGATTAAGGGATAGAGTTAATGGAAAATATATAGATATTACTGCTATTACTCCAACACCCTTAGGAGAGGGAAAGACTACAACATTAATAGGTTTGGTTCAAGGGCTTGGGAAAAGAGGGAAAAAAGTAATAGGAACTATAAGGCAGCCTTCAAGTGGACCAATTTTTAATATTAAAGGAGGATCTGCTGGAGGAGGTCTTTCTCAAGTTATTCCGCTGGATAAATTTTCCTTAGGGCTTACAGGAGATATTAATGCAGTAATGAATGCCCACAATCTTGCTATGGTTGCCCTTACAGCAAGAATGCAACATGAAGCAAATTATAGTGATGAGATTTTGGCTAAAAAAGGCTTAAAAAGGTTGAATATAGATCCTAAAAGGGTTGAAATGGGATGGGTTATAGATTTTTGTGCCCAAGCATTGAGACATATTGTTATAGGGCTTGGTGGTAAAATGGATGGATATCCTATGGAAAGCAAATTTTATATTTCTGGTGCTTCTGAAGTAATGGCAATATTGGCAATTGCAAAAAACTTAAAAGATTTAAGAAAAAGAATTGGGAAAATAGTTGTTGCTTTTGATAAATATGGCAATCCTATAACTACAGAAGATTTAGAGGTAGCAGGAGCTATGACAGCTCTACTTGTTGATGCACTTAATCCTAATCTTGTGCAAACAATCGAGGGGCAACCTGTTTTGGTTCATACAGGTCCCTTTGGTAATATTGCTTTAGGTCAATCATCCGTTATTGCTGACTATATTGCTTTAAAGCTTGGAGAATATGTAGTTACTGAATCTGGATTTGCTGCAGATATAGGTTTTGAAAAGTTCTGGAATGTAAAATGCAGAATTTCTGGTCTTATTCCTGATGCAGTAGTAATAGTTGCTACTATAAGAGCCCTTAAATGTCATGGTGGAGCTCCTGTTCCCAAACCCGGAAGTTCTATACCAAAAGAATATTTTGAAGAAAATTTAAATTGGATTAAAAAAGGATGTGAAAATCTTTTTCACTGTATAAATATTGTTAGAAAAAGCGGAATAAATCCTGTAGTATGCATTAACAAATTTTATACTGATACTAAAAAAGAACTTGATTTTGTAAAAAAGTTTTGTGAAGATTTAGGGGTAAGGGTAGCTTTTTCTGACCACTGGTTAAAAGGAGGAGAAGGAGCTTTAGAGCTTGCAGATGCTGTTATAGATGCATCTAAAGAAACTTCTCAGTTTAAATTTCTTTATGAACTTAATGAACCTGTTAAAGAAAGGATTGAAAAGATAGCAAAAGAAATCTATGGAGCAGAGGGAGTGATTTATAGTTCTGCAGCAGAAGAAAAAATTAAGTTAATTGAAAAGGATGAGGAATTAAAAAAAATGCCTATTTGTATAGCAAAAACTCATCTTTCTCTTTCCGATGACCCTGGAAAAAAGGGAGTTCCTAAGAAGTGGCAACTAAGAATAAGAGATGTTCTTGTATACAGGGGATCAGGTTTTATAGTGCCTGTGGCTGGAGAAATAAAACTTATGCCTGGAACAGGTTCAGACCCAGCTTACAGAAGGATTGATGTAGATTTAAATACAGGAAAAGTAAAAGGTCTTTTTTAATAAGGAGAAAATAAATGGCAGCAAAAATTATAGATGGAAAATCTATAGCTCAGGAGATAAGAGAAAAGATTAAGAAGGAAGTTGAAGAATTAAAAGAAAAATATGATATTGTTCCTGGACTTGTTACTATTTTAGTAGGAGATGATCCAGCCTCAATTTCTTATGTAAAAGGAAAACAAAAAACAGCTCAGGCACTCGGATTTTATTCTGTGGAAGAAAGACTTCCTGAAAATGTTTCAGAAGATGAATTGATAAAGCTTATTGATAAATATAATAAAGATCTGAAAATTCATGGGATACTGGTTCAGCTTCCTTTACCCAAATCTATAAATGAAAGAAGAGTAATAAATGCCATAGATCCCAGAAAAGATGTAGATGGCTTTCATCCAATTAATGTAGGAAAAATGATTATAGGAGAACCCTGTTTTTTACCATGCACACCTTATGGTATTTTGGTAATTTTAGAAAAAATTGGATGCCAAGTTGAAGGAGCAGAGGCTGTTGTTGTAGGGAGAAGTAATATTGTGGGGAAACCCATAGCTAATCTTCTTATGCAGAAAAGAAAAATTGTGGGTAATGCAACTGTAACAATTTGCCATACAAGAACAAAAAATTTAGCTTTTCATACTAAAAGAGCAGATATTTTAATTGTAGCAGTAGGAAAACCAAAATTTATTACAGCTGATATGGTAAAAGAAGGAGCGATTGTAATTGATGTAGGAGTAAATAGAATTGGAACAACCCCAGAAGGAAAAGCTATTCTTTGTGGAGATGTAGATTTTGATGCAGTGAAAGAAAAAGTAAGTGCTATTACTCCTGTCCCAGGTGGAGTTGGGCCTATGACTATTACCATGCTTATGAAAAATACTCTTGAAGCAGCAAAAATGTGGAATGGTCTTCCGAATGAAGTAGAATAAAAGGAAAATGTAAAAATAATGTATTTTACTTTAAGCAGATCACAGGTTATTTTTGATCCTGAAAATTTAATCATAGAAAACAAAAGAATAAACAAATTTCTTTTTGGAAAAATAGAAAAGTATTTCATAGGGTCTATTTAGGGATTATAATAGATAGAATTAAGCAAAAAACTTAGTATTGATCAGCTAAAGCTAAGATTTTTATAATATGGTTATGAGAAGAACTCTTGATGAAAAATTAAAATTTTAGAAAATCAGTCAATTAATTAAGGAAAAAGTTAAATGATAGTAATAAAAAGAAAGCCTTTAGAAGAAGTTTTAAGCTACATAGAGGGACATGATAAAATTCTTGTGCTGGGATGTCAGGAATGTCCTTATGGTTGTGCAACAGATGGTGAAGAAGTAGTAAAAAGACTTTCTGAAGAGATAAAAAACAAAATGAAAGACTTAGGAAAGTCCATAGAAATTTTAGAAAAAACATTAATTAGATTATGTGAACTTCGATATGTGAAAAGTATAAATGATTTAATAAAAGATGTTAAGGCAATAGTAACATTAAGTTGCGGAGTAGGGGTTAATTTGATAGCAGATATTTATCCTGAAATAGAAGTATATCCAGGAATGAATACTTTATTTTTAGGTGCAGAATTAAGAGAAGGTATTTTTATTGAAAAATGTAGGGCGTGCGGAGATTGTATAGTAGGTTATACTGCTGGGCTTTGTCCAATAACAAGATGTCCTAAAAATATGCTTAATGGACCATGTGGTGGGTCTAAAAATGGAGTATGTGAAGTGAGAAAAGGTTTACCCTGTGTGTGGTATCAGATTATAAAAAGGCTTAAAAAAAGAGGAAAACTTGAAAAATTGATGGAAATATGGGAAGCAAAAGACTGGAGAAGTCTTTATGGTGAAGGAATAAGAGAATTGAGAGAGGAGTTGAAAGTTGGAAATAAAAACTAATCTTCAAAAAGTGTTGGAATCAGGTCAATTTGCAGTTACTGCAGAAATAGATCCTCCTAAAAATGCAGATCCTGAGTTGATAAAAGAAAAGGCGAAGTGGTTAAAAGATTATGTAGATGCAGTTAACATTACAGATTCACCAAGAGCTACGGTTAAAATGTCAAGTCTTGCAGGAGCAGTTATTTTACAAAAAGAAAATATTGAACCTGTAATGCATATTACCTGCAGAGACAGAAATAGAATAGCTATTCAATCTGATTTGCTGGGAGCTTCAGCTTTGGGAGTGAAAAATATTTTGTGCCTAACAGGAGATTATGTAACCTTTGGAGATCATCCACAAGCAAAGCCTGTTTTTGATTTGGATTCAATCCAGCTAATTAGTTTAGCAAAAAATCTTTCTGAAGGTAGATTTTTTAATAAAAAAGAAGTTAAAGGGAAATATCCTTATTTTTTCATAGGAGCAGTGGAAAATCCCTTTGCTGATCCATTAGAATTTAGACCAATAAGATTGGCAAAAAAAATAAAAGCAGGAGCAAGATTTATTCAAACTCAGATAGTTTACAACTTAGAAAGATTTGAAAAGTTTATAAGATTATGTGAAGATTTGGGTATATTAGAAAAAGTTTACATACTTGCTGGTATTGCTCCACCAAAATCTTTAAAAATGCTTAAATATATAAAAGAAAGCAAAATTCCTGGAATAGAAGTTCCAGATGAGTTGATAAGGAGAATGGAATCTGCAAAAGATGAAAAAGAAGAAGGGATTAATATTGCAGTGGAAATTATAGAAAGAGTTAAAGAAAATCCTGGTGTTAGAGGAATTCATATCATGCCAATTGGATGGGAATTTATTGTTCCTGAAATTGTAAAGAGAGCAAAGCTTTACCCCAGACCAAAAATTTGTTAAATAAGTTTCAAAGATAAAGTCCTTTTCCAGCAGTTGTGAAAAGAGTGTGCTTAATTTTTTAAGCCTTGATGGATTTGAAGTAAAATAAAATAGTTGACTTTATATAAAATTTTTATATTAAAATAAAATTATAAAAATGCTTAGCAACATAAAATTAAAATAGGAGGATTTCATGAAAAAAGTAAAAATTACAGTAATTGGAGCAGGACCAGCAGGTATTGCAACAGCTATAGAAGCAAAAGCAAATAATATAGAACCAGTAGTGGTTTTAGAAAAAGGAGAATCAGTTTGTAACACTATAGTAAAGTTTTACAAATCTGGTAAGAGAGTAGATGCTTATTATAGAAAAAAAGATATTAAACCTATAGGGATATGTTCTTTTGAAACTGAGACTAAAGAAGAATTTCTTCGAAGAATAGAAAAATGGATAAAAGAATGGAATTTGGATATTAAGTTAAAATTTGAAGTTACAAATATTAAAAAAAATAATCAAGAATATGAAATTTTAATAAAAGATAAACCAGAATATTTATCAGAATTTGTAGTAATAGCTATTGGAATTTTTGGGAAACCTAATAAACCATCTTATCCAATTCCTAAAGAATTAAAAGGTAAAGTTTTTTTAGAACCACCACTTGAAATTCCTGAGAATAAAAAAATTTTAGTAGTTGGAGGAGGAAATACAGCAGCAGAAGTTGCATGTGCTCTCTGTGAATCAAATCAGGTTTTTCTTTCTTATAGAAGACCTAAATTTTTTAGAATAAACGAAATAAATTTAAAAAATTTAGAAGAAAAAGAAAAACAAGGAAGATTAAAACTTCTTATGGCAACAGATATAGAAAAGATAGAACCATATAATGATAGAATAAAAGTTTTTTTTAAAGATGGTAAAGAGGAGATATATGACCTTATTTATTACTGTTTAGGAGGGACTACACCTAAAAATTTTTTAAAAAGAATAGGAATTGAGTTTAATGAAAATGGAGAACCTTTAATGGATGAGTTTTTTGAGACTAATTTACCGAAAGTTTTTTTAGCTGGAGATATTGCTTTAAAGCAAGGGAGTATAATGAAAGCTTTTAATTCAGCTCATATTGTTATAAAGAGAATCAAAGAGAAGTATCTTAAAAGCTAAAAATTTCAGTTTGCCAATTTTAAAATAAGAATTTATATTTATAAGTGTAAGCCGGCGTAGCTCAGCGGTAGAGCAGCTGATTCGTAATCAGCAGGGCATGGGTTCGAATCCCATCGCCGGCTTATTTATTTCGGTAAAAAGGGAGGTGAAAATAAAATGAAACACAAATGGATAGAGCATATGGTTCAGGCTTGGGATGCATTCATGGAAGAAATGTTTTCTTTTATTCCAGAGGAAAGTAAAAAACATATTAAAAATGCAAGAAAAGAAATATTGCTTGCTTTAAAAAGTGTGATAGAAAAGAGGATTGAAGAACTGGAGAAAGGCAAAAAAGAAATTAAAAAAGTAAAGGTTGAAAAGAGTTGAGGTTTAAATGCGAATAATCCTTTTTACAGGAAAAGGAGGAGTAGGAAAAACTACTCTTTCAGCAGCAACCGGTGCATATCTTTCAGAACTTGGTAAAAAGGTTTTAGTGGTTTCTGTTGATCCTGCTCATTCACTTTCTGATGTATTAGAAGAAGATGTAGGGCCAGAACCAAAAAAAATTTTTAATAATTTTTATGCTCAAGAAATAGATGTTTATTATTCAATAGAGAAATTTTGGGGGATTTTAAAGGAATATTTAAAAAGTCTTCTTAAATGGCAGGGGATAGATGAGATTTTAGCTGAAGAGATGTCAGTTTTACCTGGTATGGAAGAAGTTTCTTCATTTTTGTGGATAAACAAGCATGTAGAAGATAAAAAGTTTGATGTTATTATTGTTGATTCTGCACCTACTGGAGAAACATTAAGATTTCTTAGTCTTCCAGATGCAGCAAGCTGGTGGATAACTAAAATACTTCCTTTACAAAGAAAACTTATGAAATTTGTAAGACCTGCAGCCAGAGTGGTTACTGATATGCCTCTTCCTGAAGAGGAAACATATGATGCATTAGAGGATCTTTTCCGACAGGTTTATAACCTTTATTATCTTTTACAAAATCAAGAAGTTTCATCAGTAAGATTAGTGGTTAATCCTGAAAAAATGGTAATAAAGGAGACAGAAAAAGCCTTTACATATCTTCATCTTTTTGGTTTTCCTGTTGATGGTATTTTCATAAATCGGGTAGCTGAAAAGGATAGTCCTTTTTACGAAATCCAGAGAAAATATGTAGAAAGAATTGTAAAAAGCTTTGAGCCAACCCCAATTTTTATGATTTCACAGCTTTACGAAGAAATCCTGGGTTATGAAAAGCTAAAAGAATTTGGAAAAAGGGTTTATCAGGAAAAAAATCCTGCTGATATATTTTATAAAGATAAGCCTTTTGAAATCTTGGAAAAAAATGGAGGATACATCTTAAAATTAGCTTTAAAAGAAATTCCGCAAGAAGAACTTGAGGTTTATCAAAAAGATGAGGATTTAATTATTAAAATTGGAAATCATAAAAGACACTTTTTCCTTCCAAGAATATTGCTAAACAAAGAAATAAAGGGTGCAGTTATTAAAGAAAATTTTTTAGAGATAGGATTTAGCTAAACTTCTTTTTTATTCCAGAAATCAGGTAGTTTTTCTACATAAATTGATGTGCTTGGGAATGCAAAAGAAGCACCATTCTTTTCAATAATTTCCATAATCTTTAAATTGACATCCTCTCTTATAGCTAAATATTCTTCCCATTTAGCAGTATTTGTAAAACAATATACAAATATATTTAAAGAACTATCTCCGAAATCTGTAAAATAAACCATTAAAAGTTGATCTTTAGCAATTCTTGGATGAGTTTTTAACATATCTCTGATTTCATTAAGTATTTTAACCATTTGTTCTCTTATTGTGCTGTATGTTACCCCTATAATCATTTTTATTCTTCTAACATTTCTTCTGGAAAAATTTTCTAAGGATTGATTGGCAAGTATTTGATTAGGGATAATGATTAAGTTTTTTCAAAACTTCTTATTTTACTTGATCTTAATCCTATATCTTCTACAATTCCTTCTACATCACCTATTTTTATCCAATCTCCAACCTTCATAGTTTTATCTACAAGAACTGTTAAACCACCAAAGAGATTTGCTGCAGTATCTTTAGCAGCAAGAGCAAATGCAAGACCACCAAGTCCCAAGGAAGCAATAACTGCACTTATATTTATTCCCCATTCCTGAAGAATAGCTAAAACTCCAATTCCAATAGCAAAAATTTTTAAAAGCTTTATTAAAAAACTTCCCAGCTCTTTAGCTATTTCTTCTCCAAACTTTTCTGTAAATCTGTGGATATAAATGCTTAACCCAACCACAAGATTATACAAAGTCCAAGAAATAACAATGATAATCAAGCTTTTAATAAGTTTGGCAATTATGGTGTGTTCCATCCCAAGTATAAGAAAAGCGATAAACAAACCAACTATTATAATTAAAAAACTAAGAGGTTTGGAAGTAATATTTATAAATAGATCGTCTAACTCAATGGAAGTCTTTTTTGCTAAGCGTTCTACAAATCTTACTATTACCAAAAATAAAAAACTTTCTTAAAAAAAGAGAAAGAAAAACAACCACTAATGCTAAAACAAGCTTGTAAAGAGGTATGCCAAATATTACATAATTTAAATAATCTGTCACATTTTTTAAAAAAATTAATAAGTCTTCCATAAGGAAACCCTCCTCACTATTTAATTTTTCTCAATCTTACAGCAAAAAAGCCATCAAGATTGTGTTTGTGAGGAAAGGTTTTTAAATATAAATCATCCTTTATAAGTTCTCTGATTTTTGTTCCACAAATTTTTTCAAGCACAATTAAAGGATTTTCCATTTCAAATTCGGGATGATTTTCTAAAAATTTTTCAACAACTTTTTCATTTTCCTCTGGCTCTAAACTGCAGGTTGCATAAACCATAATTCCTTTTGGTTTAAGAAAAGAAGAAAGCCCTTCAAGGAGTCTTAGTTGTTTTTCAGGAATTTTTACAAAATCCTCTTCTTTTCTTGTCCATTTTATATCAGGATGTTTTCTAATTACACCTGTTCCTGTGCATGGAGCATCAATAAGAATTCTATCAAAGAGAGGAGCTTTTAGCTTAGGAAGTTCTTCTACTACATCTCCTTGAAAAATTTTTGGTTCTTTAAGACCAAGTCTTTGAAAGTTTTCTTTTAATTTTTCAAGTCTCCAGGGATAAAGGTCAAAAGCCCAAACAATTCCTTTATTTTCCATTAATTCAACAATATGTGTGGTTTTTCCTCCAACTCCTGCACAGGCATCAAGAATTTTTTCTCCTGGTTTTGGATTTAATAAAAATGTAACAAGCTGACTTGCAGAATCTTGAACACTTATCCATCCAAAATGGTAAGCTTTTAATTCTGTAACTTTCCCTCTGAAACCATCTAAAATAATTCCTGCAGGGCTATAAGGACAAGCTTTAGCCTGTGGAACTTCTTCTTTTTGTAAAAAGATTAAAAAGTTGTTTCTGCTTACTTTTAAGGTATTTACCCTTATTACTAAAGGAGAGCGATCATTACTTGCTGAAAGCAATTTTTCTGTTTCTTCAAATCCAAATCTATCAAGCCATCTTTTTACAAGCCACTCAGGAAAAGAATACTTTATAGATAGATAAAATATTGGATTAAAATCTGGTGGTTCAGGAAGATTATTTTTATTTTCTGCAATTTTATGTAAAATTGCATTAACCAATCCTTTTATCCATTCTCCTCTTTTTCTATGAGAAAGAATTTTTAAACTTTCAGCAAGAGCAACTCTTTCTGGTATTCTTGTATAAAGTATCTGATAAACACCTAAGCGTAAAATATTTCTCACTTCTGCATCCATTTTTTCTAAAGAATGTTCTGAAAAACGAGAAGTGACAAAATCTATATAATAAAGATATCGAACTACTCCATTAACAAGTTCTCCTACAAGAGCTCTGTCTCTTTCATCGGGAAGCACGCTCTTAGTTAAAACTTGGGAAAGGATTTCATCCAGAAGGGGTTTTCCTTTTTCCCAACGAATAAGAATTTTTAAAGCAACTGCTCTTGGATTAGTTTTAGGGAGTCTTGGCATGATTTAAAAATTAGCTCCATTGCAAAGCAAGTTGTTTTAAAGAAAAAAGACGGTCTCTTAAAATAGCAGCTTTTTCAAATTCATAATTTTTAGCTGCTTCTTTCATTTCCTTTTCAACCTTTTCAATTTCAGCTCTTAAAGATTCTAAACTTTCAAAAACTTCAGTAGTCTCTACTATTTTTTCTAAATTCACAAAATCAGCTTCAACCATTCTCATAAGTGGATCATCAAGGGATTTTACCACGCTTTTTGGAGTTATACCATGTTTTTTATTATATTCTTCTTGAATCTTTCTTCTTCTCTCTGTTTCTTCTACAGCTTTTTTTATAGCTGGAGTAATAGTGTGAGCATAAAGTATAGCTGTTCCATTAACATTTCTTGCTGCTCTTCCTATCATCTGGATAAGGCTTCTTTCAGATCTTAAGAATCCCTCTTTATCAGCATCAAGTATAGCTATTAAAGAAACTTCAGGAAGATCCAGTCCTTCTCTTAAAAGATTTATTCCTATTAAAACATCATAAACACCCTTTCTCAAATCCCTTATAATTCTTGCTCTTTCTAAAGTTTTTAAATCTGAGTGCATATAGCAAGCTTTTATTCCAAGTTCTTTATAATAATCTGTTAATTCCTCTGCTAATCTTTTTGTAAGTGTGCATACTAAAACCCTTTCTTTAGTTTCTATTCTTTTTTTGATTTCAAAATAAAGATCTTCTACCTGATTTTCTGAAGGTCTTACCTCTACTTTTGGATCAAGAAGTCCTGTTGGACGAATAATTTGTTCTATAATTCTTCCTTCTGCCTTTTCTATTTCATAATCTCCTGGAGTTGCTGAAACATAGATAACCTGATTAATTCGCTTTTCAAATTCTTCAAATGTAAGAGGACGATTGTCAAGTGCAGAAGGAAGCCTAAAACCATATTCTACAAGAGTTTCTTTTCTACTTCTATCTCCTCTATACATTCCTCTTAATTGAGGAATAGTTATATGGCTTTCATCTATAAAAAGGAGAAAATCATCTGGAAAATAATCTAAAAGAGTATATGGAGGTTCTCCTGGTTTTCTTCCATCTAAATATCTACTATAATTTTCAATTCCTTTACAATAACCAACTTCTTCTAAAAGTTCTAAATCATAAAGTGTTCTTTTTTCTAATCTTTCTGCAAAAAGATAAAGTCCTTTACTTTTAAAGTATTCAACCCTTTCTTTTAATTCTTCTCTTATTCCTTTTATAGCTTTGCGAAGTCTGTCTTCTGAAGTAACATAATGACTTGCTGGAAATATTACAATATCACTTACTTTTCCTAAGACTTTACCTCTAAAAGGATCAATTATTTTTATTTCTTCTATTTCATTATCCCAAAGACTTACTCTTACAGCTCTTTTTTCTTCATTAGATGGGAAAATTTCAATTATATCACCTCTTACTCTAAAAGTGGCACGGGTAAAATCCATTTCAGTTCTTTCATAATGCATTGTTACAAGAGCTCTTAAGAGTTCATCTCTTCTTATCTTAGCACCACGTCTTAAATAAAGATGTTTTTGGAAATACTCATCAGGAGAGCCTAAACCATAAATACAGGAAACACTTGCCACTACAATTACATCCCTTCTTGAAAGAACAGCAGCAGTAGCTGAGTGTCTGAGCCTATCTATAAAATCATTAATAGAGGCATCCTTTTCAATATAAGTATCAGTTATAGGAACATAGGCTTCAGGCTGATAATAATCATAATAAGAAACAAAATATTCTACTGCATTTTCAGGAAAAAGCTTTTTAAATTCATTATAAAGCTGAGCTGCAAGTGTTTTATTAGGAGCAATTATAAGAGTAGGTTTTCCAATTTTTGCAATAACATTTGCCATAGTAAAGGTTTTTCCAGAACCTGTAACACCAAGCAAAACCTGATGTTTTAATCCTTTTTTAACACCTTTTACTAATTCTTCTATTGCTTTTGGTTGATCTCCTTTTGGTTCAATATCTGCTTTTAGTTTGAATTCTGCTTCTTTTCTTAAAAAATGCATGGTATAAAGAAATTAATCTTGATCTTAAGAATTTCAATAAACTAATATACTCTAAAATTTTTAAAAGTTTAAAAAAATTTTTGTGAAAAATTTCATATAAAATTAATCTTTTTTATTTTTGGGTTAAAAGTCAAAAGCTTAAAAAGCATTGAAATTATAAGAAAAAATTTTATCAATTGTGAAAAATTTCTTTAAACATTTTAAGAAATAAAAATTTATGTAATTTAAATCACATAAACTTTTAAAGGAGGTGGTGCTATGAAGCGAAAAAGCATTGCAAAGGTTTTATTACCAGTTTTAATGGCTGGGAGTGTATTTGTTAAAACCTCTCTTGCTGAAGAAACACCAGAGGAGCTCAAAGCTCAAATTGAGGCTTTAAAACAGCAAATAGCTGCTATGCAACAGCAAATGGCTTCTATGCAGGCTTTAATTAAGACACTTGAAGGAAAACTTAAACAGGTCGAGACAAAAACTGAAAAAATAACTCCTCAACTTGTAGCAAAAGAATCAAAACCAGTTTTTGGAAAGCCTGGTTTAGAATGGCAACTTTATGGTAGAGTAAAAATGGATTATCATTATGATACAGCACGTATTGAAAAATATAATGACTTTGTTGGAGCAGTTGCTAATAGGAAAAAACATCCAGATTATCAGAACGATTCAACAAACTTTAATCCAAGGGATACCAG
>Ga0190337_1000022_pt1 | contig 27670 bp, 36 predicted proteins | sample 4872041011_MG_FD_161677 | JGI IMG/M metagenome (GOLD analysis project Ga0190337, IMG submission 161677) | Hydrothermal vent sediment bacterial communities from Southern Trench, Guaymas Basin, Mexico - 4872-04-10-11_MG | ecosystem: Environmental > Aquatic > Marine > Hydrothermal vents > Sediment ...
AAGAATTACACAGTGTGATAAGTGGCGTTAAATCATCAATTTGTTGTATTTTGCGAATGTATTCTTTTGATAATTTTTCTTTTTCTTTTTCTTTTAGTACTTCTACAGCTTTATTTTTCAAAATGAGTCCTCCTGTTTAGTCTTCACGGCTTCCCAAATATCTTCGTCTATAGTTGATTTTTCGCCGTAAATTTCATTGTTAACAGCTTCAATAACCTGCTTATCATCAAAGTCAATGTCTTCAATGCTTGCCGGATATTCTGGCTGGTTCCAGTTACCTTTTTGTCCGGGGTCAATACTGAATGTTACTTTTACTGGAATTTCTATGTATAATATCGTTTCCATGACTTACCCCCTTAATTTCAATATCTCCAAACTCTATTTCCGGAGCGTATTCTGGTTGGTCCCATGTACCTGATTGACCGGGGATGATTTCGTAATAAACCTCGCTGTCAGGTATTTGTTTTGGGTAATGGCAATACATTTTTACCCCCTGATTTCAACCATGTTACATTTGGTTTTTTCCTCGTCTGATAATCGTTCGGGCTGATCTGTTGCCCAAAGCCCTATTGTGGTATCTTGATGATGTTGTAAGGTCCTTAAGAGATTTTTATTATTTACAACACTGACTATTTCTTCAATACAATCACCACACAGTAACAACGGTTTCCGCATCCGTGGCGACCAGGCCACCCCGTGCATATCAAAACCTGCGTTTTGGTCTATTTTTAATGTTCCCCAATTATTGCCCACTGAGGTCGGGTAATTTTCCCCGATATGTTTTTTTTTACACCTATCACATGTCCATATTGGTTTTTGTTCTTTTTTAGCCATGACTTACCCCCCTTAATAATTTGTTGTGTAAACATCAAACCGGCTGACAAATTTATGGATTTCCCGGTTCTTAAAATCCATAATGTAGTGATAAACTGGACTGATAATCTCTTTCCCATCTTCTTTAAAAAACCCTTTCAGGATTTCTTTTAGGTGATACCCTTTATCTGTGTGGGTTTTATGGGAATCTGGTTTTCTCATGCTACCCCCTGTGAATAGTCGTAATACCCCACATGGCAGCACCAAAAATAGATACGCCGATTGTGGATAATACGAACTGGTGAAAGATTGACTGAACGTCGCTACCAGCCATGACTAAACCGCTGATCGCAAACATCGAAAGTAAAATTGTGCTGATTCTCTTCATTTGCTATCCTTTCCTTCCCCCCGTCCGTTAGCTTCACAAAAGGTCATTATTGCCGATTTGTTTTGCTTCCAAAATTCAAGAGCATTTGACCCCATATAGTTAATGCTATCATTATTAAATTCATCCCATCTCTTGATGCTGTGGAACTCGCAACCAATTTTCATATGAAAATCGAAAATAATAACGGGCCACTGGAGTCCTAATATTTGCAATGGTGTTTTTTTAATTTTTATTCTTTTACCATTGGAACAGCTCAAAATAGAACCGCTCAAATCGGAACCTCTCAAATTGGAATAGCTCAAATCGGAACAGCTTAAATCGGAACCTCTTAAATTGGAATAGCTCAAATTGGAATAGCTCAAATCGGAACAGCTTAAATCGGAACCTCTTAAATCGGAACAGCTTAAATCGGAACCTCTTAAATTGGAACCAGCTTTAATAGCTGCCTTGACACAATCCTTGAATGACTCACATTCAAAACTAAAAAGAATTTTCCTGGAAAATCTGTGCTTGATTTCAAAAAGCTTCATGATGCCTCCTTTGGGGTGTGAGATCCACCAAGACTCCACGACCCCTTAGATTATTGTTTAGAATCTCTTAAATCTTTTGTTTCGTGAAATTTTACGTTGCTTTCTTTGGTTCATCTTGAAAGTTTTTGACTTACCTCCAGAATAATTACCGGGAGAATATGCAACTTGATTGTTTGCCATCATTTGCTTTCCAGATTCAAACAATTCGTCGAAAAACTTTTTAAAAGCACCTAAATAAGCTGGTTCCATCATCATCTGCTTATCAACTTTACCGAGTAAGTCTGTCGGGATTTGATCTTCCGTTGTTTTTAGTTGCACTTTGATTCTCCCTTATTTAGATTATTGTTTACCTGCTATTTAAACCCGTTGCCTTGTTGCCCTGCGTATTGGCAAAATTTATATATTCCCGGCTTTTGGTTCTCATCTGTAATAATGCTTCTTTTAATTCTTCAGGGTTGGCATCCATCCAAAAAGATATTTCTATCCTTGTGATTTTGTTGAGTCTTTTTGCCAGCTTATAAGTAATGTTGCGATCACCATTTTTTATCATGCAAAATAATTGTTCGCTGATACCGATTTCTTTGGATAATTGTCTGTTTGATTTCATGGGAACAGCTTATATCAATGGTTTGAGAAAAGCAAGGATTATTTCACAAAAAGTTTAAATAGCTTGCATTAGTTAATATAATATAGTACGGTTACATGGAATGGGGATATTAATTGATACACTAAACGAAGGGAGAATGTTAAAAATGGTCTTTATAGATTTTGAATGGCTTGAGTTTGAGGCAAGGAAAATTAATACCATCAACGGAAGGTATGAATATTTTGCACCTGACATTTGGTGGTCAAAAAAACAAGGATGTTACCATACGGCTATTCTTGATTTCCATGCATCCTATGAAGATGGTGAGATTATAAATGTGACGATTATCCCAAAGCGAGAAGTTAAATTTATGTGGGAATAGCCCCACCAAACAGTGAAATAGGAGGGAAACAATGAGAAGTATAAAAAGAAAGCTAAAAGTTCCGACTGGTGATATTTGTATAATGCAGGGAGAAAAAAATAAAGATTTGGAATTTGTTTCTTTGGGTGACTATGGGAAGGAGAAAAACATAAAAGCATCATTTTTAGGGCTACATGAAGAAATTAACGGTGTCCCACATGGAGACTTGATGCCGTTGGAAGAAAAATGGGTAATCACCATCAGCACACAATATGGATGCTCAATGGGTTGCCTTTTTTGCGATGTACCAAAAGTCGGTATTGGGATTAATGTGACTAAAAATGATTTAACAAATCAAGTCATAGAAGCAATAAAACTTCATCCTGAAATATTGGCAACAAAAAGATTAAATATTCATTATGCAAGAATGGGTGAGCCAACTTGGAATGCCGCTGTTTTAGAGCATGTACGAGTTGTTAGGAAAGAAATATATCCTTTTCTTAATAGGTCACTTATTCATCCTGTTGTTTCAACGATGCTACCGAAAAAAAACAAGTATCTAATGAAATTTTTACAAGATTGGTGTGAAGTTAAAAACTATAATTTTAAAGGGGATGCAGGGTTGCAGTTTAGTATAAATTCAACATCAGATAGTCAAAGAGAAAAAATGTTTTCCGGGAGTTCTTTATCTTTAAAAGAGATATCAACAATAGGCGAATATTTACCCGACCCTGTTGGCAGGAAATATACTTTAAACTTTGCGCTTGCAGATGATTATAAAATTGATGCAAGTACGCTTTTGAGCTTTTTTGATCCTAAAAAATTTATAGTGAAGGTGACTCCATTACATGATACAAAAGCATGCAGCGATAACCATATAACAACAACAGACGGGTATAATACCTTTTCTCCGTACAAAGATGTAGAAGAAAATCTTAAATCTGTTGGGTTCGATGTTCTTGTCTTTATACCTTCACATGAAGAAGATTTGGGCAGAATAACTTGCGGCAATGCTATTCTTTCCGGCTCAATACCAGCAGTTGCCTATCAAGAAATAAGTTACCCGTGAAACATGAACTACTATCCGCTAAACTTACCAATATAACAACCACCCCGTTAATTATAGTGTGGTATGGTTGTATGAAATGGGGATACTAATTAATACATTAAGATGAATGGGAGAAACGATGGAAAAACTAAAAGCATGTCCGTTTTGTGGGAATATGCCATGGGTAGACAGGCTTAGAGATGGGTGGTCTATAGCTTGTGATTCAAAAAAATGTCCAATGGAAGTTTATGCTGATAGCTTTACCTCAAAAAATGAAGCTATAAAAGCATGGAACACAAGAACCCCACCAGATAAGGAGTGATGATGATTGCAGGACTATGTTTTACATGCAGGGCATGTTTAATGACAAACGGTCAATGTCCTAATGGATGCAGTCAACCTGGGGATTATTCTTGGCGGTCTGACGGTACAGATAAAAAACAGAAAGACAATTGCCATGAATGCGAGTTTTACAGGCAACAGTATAAACCGTTCTGTGCAAATTGTGGCTCGAAAATAGTCAACTTACCAATATAACAACCACCCCAAAGAAAGGTTGCCTGATTGCAGATTAAAACATTTATATAAAGGAGAACCAAAATGAAGGGTAAAGACTTGTTAAAAAAAATGGATGAATGTAACTTTTTTGTCCATGCTATTGCTCCGGGCGAACTTTTACCGGGGATACCTATCGCACATCAAAATATTAGCACTCACTATCTGATGCACGATTCTGAAATTATTTTTGTTGGTACAGCGCAGGGGGCTATTAACTTTGTCAATAAATACAAACCTGACAGTGAGGCTATCAATGAGCATAATTAAATAATAAAGGAGAACAACCATGAAGAAACTTATCGCAGCATTAATCTTTTTAGGCTTAGGTTATTTTGTATTAACGGCGTATGCCAGCACATGTTTTTTATCCGGGTCCAGGGTATCAGGCATCAACCGTATCTGTTACTACGAGTGCGTTTCTGGTACGGCTGCTATTACAATTTCATCTGTTGAACTTTGCCCTCTTTCAATTTCTGATTGACAATCCACTCACAATCCTGTAATGTATATCTTGAAGATCCACCAAGACTTCACACCCCTCAACAGGAGGGGCATTATGAAAGAATCAAAACCAGAACCGGACAGGACCCGAAAGGAACCTTTGCCGGTTTTGCATTTCCAGAAGTTTATCAATCCAGAATCCAAATTAGTTCAGCTTCAGCAACGGGTACGTTGTGCTGGGTGGTTGGCTGTTAAGGTTGTGACATGAAACCCTATTATGTAGAATACCGCAAATTCACCCCCTTAATTAGCAATTTGGCTGGTATTGTATACTTCCATACCATCCGAGAACGAAACCGCTTTATACGGCTTTGCAGTGAGATACCAGGACGGTATAAAGTAGTTGGGTTTGGTGTTAAATGGCGCTGCTATTAATATTCATATTTTTTATAGGGTTTTCTGCCGGGGTTTGCGTCGGATGGAATGGATGAATATGCAATTTAGTAAAAGAATAACTTTAATAGGAGGAGATAAAGATGGAATGTTCTTGTTCAATAAATGGATGTGGCGATGATACTTATGAAGATGATGAACAGAAAAATCTCGTCTTTGAACCCGGTCATATAATTTTAACCTGTGGTGAGTGTGGGAGAGAGATAAAAAAGGGTGAAAAATACGAATGGTATAGAGGGAAATATGATGGAGTTGCCTATACTCACCATACTTGCCTTGATTGTGTTTCATTAAGAGATCACTTTTTTTACGACTGGACATTTGAACGTTTGTGGGATGATTTTTATTATCACATGGAGAATTGTGGTTGGCAAGTTCCTGAAGAATGTTTATCCAATTGCACACCTGCAATGAGAGAAAAAATCTGTAAATATATTGAACGATCCTGGGAAGAAAACCATCCAACTAGCTGATGTACCAATGAACTAAAAGAAAAAGTTTAACGGATGTAAAGAGATTATCACCCCGGTTTACCACCATTGTGATAACCCCATGTATAGAGGATATAAAATGAAAAATATACATTACACAAATAAATCAGTTGTGAAGATACTAATAAGATGATTATAGAAGCATACAAATTATTGAAAACAATTGAAGATAACACAGCATCAAATAATGTATCAATACATACAGAAGGAGATAATATCAATATACGAGTTGGGTTTAAAACAAAAAATGGGTATCAGTATATTTGTGGTGTGCTATCGCAAAACAATTCAGAGAGAATACAAATTATACGATTCCTAAACGAAGTCAACGGATTTATTAGGGACTCGAAAAGTAAAGGGTTGATTAAATGATATTGTCAACAAGACTCAACCAACTGATGTGAAGGAAGAATAAAATGCACAGTTTTTATCCAATAGTTTACAAAGGGGAAAACCGATATGGGAATAAAATAACATATTGTTTTATATCTAAAAGACTTGGGGGTTTTATTCAAAAACATAAAAACGATTGGTTATTTACTTATTTTGATATAAAGCCTTTTGCGATATTTGACAAAGAATATATGGCTATTCTTATTTCGTCAAATGGGTTGATACTACTTGTAAGGTATGATCTTGACTTTAAATTTAAGGAGAAGAAATGAAACAAAATAACAAAAAGAAAGTAGTTAAAAAATTTATGGCTTCAAATTCCTATCTTACAAGAGAACACTTCAGGAGATATATTCGACAGGCTTTAATGAAGGAACTTATTAAAAAGGAGAAGAAATAATGAAAGCTTATAAATTATAGATGCCGTTAATGTTAGTGATGTACTATCGTGAATATTATTTTACCCATTGAAAAAAGACTTGACATATATCTAATAGTGTGTTATAGTAAGAGAAACCATAAGAAAGGGGTTTCCATGACAAGAGGCGGCAAAAGAAAAGGAGCGGGACGTAAGCCCATGCCTGATAAAAAACAGACTTATGCCACCCGGTTAAGACCTGATCAGATAGCATGGCTGCGGAGTCAAAAGAATGCGGCAAAAGAAATTGAAACCGCTTTGGATAGGCATATTGAGGAAAATCATGGATGATAAAATCAAAATTCAAAACGGAACAAAAGGACTGAAAGTTGTCAGAAAATTTGGCATTCTGACATACGAAGAAAAGATTTTAGGCGTTAAGTTCTGGTATGCAAGAAACGGCAACCGGTTTGAAATGATTGAAGAGGGTCATATTTTTAGCACATTGAGTCAATGCAGAAAAAGGGCAAGGCAAATCATGCGGAACCGTGAAAAAGCAAGAACCAGGGATTAACCCGGTGCTGTTATAATCTTTTTCCTTTGTTCCGGACTTGCTGCTGACCCTGCAAATGTACTGACTCCAAAGTGCCAATAATCTGCCCTGAATTCAGGCATCCCATCTTCCATGCAAATTTCTTTCAGTAAGTCATCTGCGTATTCCCGGTATGATTCAGGAATTAATTCAAGCCTCATAAGCTGATACAGTACATCATGAACCACACTGCCCCTCATCGTGTCAGGAGTGTCTAAGGTGGGTCCGCTTGCGCCATCCCAGGCGTAGCCAGATATAATAGATAACAAGCCATCTTTGGTAAGGATTATAAATTCTTCATAAATCTCATAATCAAGAATATCAATCTTAAGAGTATAGGTTTCGGCAAGCTGATATTTGAATCCTTCTCGATAGCTTATCTGTTTCACTTTGTAGCCCTTCCAACAGCGATCCCAAACAACCCCGTAAAAACGCCGGTCATAATTTTAGCTGTTTCCGGGTCCAGCTTGCCGGTGAATATAACGGATAGACCCAAAACAACCACGGCTATGATCACCATGTTTTTATCATCTAAAAAAAACTCTTTCATATTGCCCTCCTTCTTGTGTGCGGATGCACCTGAATGTGAAAATGGATTGCTCCAGTTCCTGCTCGGTGGATTATTGCACATTTTTTATCTGGCCTGTCTGGATCATACTCCCATTTCCGGTTTATCTCATGGTTGATTTCCTGTGCCTGACTATCGGTGTAGCACCAGGACCTTAAGTCAATAGCTCTGACGGGCTGTGTTCCATGCAGGTCTGTCCTGTGTAGTTTTTTGCGATAGGATTCAGTCACTACAAGGCCGTATTTCCGGGCAACGCTTGATATAATTTGAACAAGTAATGGGGAGAATCTTCTTTCCATAAGGCCGATCAGAATCTCAGTATCCTTGATTATAATATCCCCTGGTCCCATTATGGTTTTGCCCGACATTCTTTTGCATGTTCTTTGATGTCTTCCCCGATATTTTCAATATCTTTCCGGGTTTCCCGTGACATGCTACAAATCATCTTTTGGGTTTGAGCTATCGTATGACTCAATTTGACAAGCTCGGTTTGTGTCTCAACCATTGACGCTGGCATGTACCATAATGGTTTTCCGTCTGCATCAACAACAGCATGGGCAGCAGCAAGACTCTTAACAAGTGTGTGGATTTCAGCACTTTCAACCACATGAGCATCAAAAGCACCTACAATGCCTTTTGTTAAATTCCGGGTAAATAAATGCAAGATAAATTGCATGATCAAAAACACAAGTGCAAAAATCATCATCAAAGTCCTGTCATCAATTTGAGCCATTTGGATTACTCCTTTTTCAACTGTTCATTAAGAATTATCATTTGTTCAGTTAATTTCTGTATATTATGATTCAGCATCTTGCTATTTTCTTTCTGTTCTTTGATATCCCTATCCTGCATCTGTTGTGTGATTCTAACAACTTCGAGCATTTGAGCTACGGTTTCTTTATTCGCTTTTTTATCAATTTGTTTCTGAGTCTGTGCGAACAGCAGACCTCCGGCTGAGATTAAAGCTCCAACAAGAGCAATCTGACACCATGTAGGAAGTGCTATTTCTTTTATTTTCTTAATCACTTATATTCACCGTCACCCCTACACCAACTGCCCCGGATACGCCGGTGCCTATGTTTGTGTTGCCTGATTGCCCACCAATTACATAGTCAGGGCCGACATACTCGGTACTGATTACAACATCATCTATATACATATAATGCTGCTCTGACCAATCCCAACTATCAGCATTATCGAAAAGGGTTATATAATTAATGCCCACACCTAATTTCGTTAATGGGAATACATTTGATGGATTTGTATCAGTAGGATTTGATTGTTCCTGTATCTCATCCATCGTACCTTGTTTTGTTCCATCGAACCACAGTTCAATTACTCCGTCGTCAGATTCCCCGGTTGTTGATAATTTTACACGGGCTTCAAAGCAATGCCAGTCCTGCGTATCTTCAAACTCTCCGTTTGCATCAATATTCCCTGTCATATCCTCCATGAAGGTTTCATTCTCTGCATATGTGTAGTTATGCCAATAAATATACGTCCCACTTGACGAATTACCTTCGGTGTCAGCACAAACACCCGCATAAAAATAAGGGGAAAATTCAGCCCATTGGTCTTCGCCAAGTCCTATAATAACATAACCTGTATTTTCTTCTCTGCTCATATCTTGGTCTGGTTCATCACCCTCTGGTTCATCACCTTTTACTCTGTTTTCAGGTACATTTTGCCATACTCGGAGCCATTTGTGGTAGGCAAATGTCTGACCTGGAAATATCCAGTCAAAATCTTGTGAATATTTAAAATAAAATCGAATATAGACATCGGTATACCCTTCGTAATCATATACCCCTGACGTATTAGGTAGGTATATTGTCAAACCGACTTGATTCGTCACGCCATCATATTCCATACCCAAGCGACAACCATAACTGTTGCTTCGCCCATACCCAGTGTTTATTTCTAGACTATTATTAGCAGAATGGTTTATATACCCTGTAAACGGTGCAGGAATACCAAGACCAGGATCAGACTCGTTATGTGTTCCCGCCACATTATGACCAACCTGCCCCCCATCAGTCCATTCAGAGCTATGGTCATCGTCAAAGTTCGCCTCAAAAATAACATCTGCAAAACAAGTAGAGGTCAACAGGACTATAAAAACAATTAAGCTATTCCGTATCATATGTCCTCACGGGTAACGAATAATCGGCATTAGTGTCATTCCCAAAAGTAGAAGCGAATTTCACCAGATTCATACTTGTCCCGGCATTGTATGTGAAATTCATTGTCATATAATTAGATGAGCTTGCTGTGCCTGGATCTGTCCTGCACATAACGATAGCCCTGCCGTTCAGTGCATATGCTTCTGAAAATTCAAACTTGACCCACCCTGTCGAAATGCTTGTTCCCGCAATTGATGATGATGTCGCAATTAGAGTATCAAGATCGCCACCGTCCAAGGTGTAGATTCTCGCCTCATAGCTGATACCAGTTTGTGTACCCACCGGGGAAATATAAAATTCAACAGCACACGCTGTGTTAGTAGATTGCCATTCCACACCGCAAAAAGCGTTGGTGTATATATCAGATGCAAAATCCGTGTATGAATCGGTTGTTGTATAAGTAAAATCTGCCGTTGTGCTGCAACTACCGCCCCCACTCTCAGCCGCCCCCGCCCCTGCAATATAACCGTTCATTCTCGCTGCTGCCGGTAATGTAATTAGAGCAATAAATGTAATGAGAATGGATAATATTTTAATCAGTTTTTTCATAATTACCTCGCTGGATTCTGGACGTATCTGATTTGAATCATGAACACACCTACAACCTGGGCATAATCGTCTGCTGCGTCTGAAACATCACGAATCAGGGCAAGTTCTGCCACCTCCCCTGCTGCAATATTTGTGACCGTCACATCCCCCGACCAACCAGTGATCAAAACATCATGCTGTGCTGCTGTGATTGTCGGATCAGTAATAACAACCACCGTTCCTTTTGCTCCATTGGTTGCATCATTATCGCCAAGACTAACGCCAGATAAACCGAAAGCGACGCCCTCGGATGATGGGCCGGTTGCATTTGTGACAAGATAATAAACCCTGAATTGAATAGTTGATCCTGACAAATCAGCTGGGACAATCCAAACAAAATTCAAATCCTCATCTGCATCATGAGCAAAGGTTCTGTAAGCGTATGGGCTTCTGGTGCTTGCATCGTCCAGGGCATCCGGTGCACTCGTTCCGTCTTGCATCCAACCCACTGGAATTTCCTGGTAGGCGTACATATCAACTATCTTTGCAGCCGTAATTTGATTATCTCCCACATCTGCCGTATCAACAGAATTGGCAGGTAAGTCTATATCAGCCGTTCCCTGAAATGTTAAATTCCCTGATTCATCCCAGCGCCAAGCATTTGTCTGGTTGTCACCCAAATAGCCATAAATGGTATCCCCGGCAACAAACCGCATTAAACCTTCATACGCTGTACCGTCAACGTCATATGCCCCAAACTCAAAAAAATCGGCAGCACTGGTTCCAGTTCTTAGCCCAAGAATTTCATCATCAAAGGTAAGCACCCCTAACGATACTGAACTTGCATTTGTTAAATCCACAGCACCGGTGGGATCAAAGTCAGTGCAAGCCATTGTCGTAAACGCCCCTGCTGCCGGGGTGGTACCACCGATCGCTCCGGGTGCTGCCATTTTATCAGTCAACCCATCAGGAGTTACGGCTCTTGTTGCATCTGTTCCGGTTACTGTTTCTGCCCCTGTTGCAAGTTCTACTGTACCAACAGCACTTGTTGATGCAGCAGCCATACTCAGCTCTTGTGTAGATAGCGACAGTCCTCTGGCTGTTCCGAGGGTGACGGCATCATGCCCCCCTGCGAGGGTTTCTATTTTATCGTAGATAGCATTCTTACTTGCTGCTGTAGTTGTATCACCGTTCCAATCTGACCCATAAACTGTGTCTGAAACAGACCCACCACTCGCAGCTTCTCCTGCCCAAGTATTCGTACTCGCATTAAATGTTAATACATAATCCTCTGTTACATCACCAAGATCAACAGTGTTAGATTCGACTGTTAAAGAATTACATGTAATTGTGCCGGAAGCTATTAAATACCCACCAATATTAACATTTGTTAAATCAACTTCATCGTCAGATTCGTCAAATGCCATAAATATCTTTTCTGCTCCATCTTGCATAGCAGAAAACATCATATCGCTGTTTTCATTGCCATCTACACCTGTGGTATAATTAGCGTATATAAGACCCATTCCAAGGTCAGCACCAGGCATACCTGAATCTTCAAAATATAAAGTAGGTACTGTCGCTGGTCCAGACTTTAAACCTGATGTAAAAGACCAGAGAGAAGAAATAGTTTCTGCCTCATCTGATTTCACAATTGCAGCGTCTGCTGTTTCCTTAGCATTCAACTGAGTCTGAATATCACTCGTAACCCCATCAACATAGCCCATTTCAGTCTGAGTGACTGAGCTTCTCCATGTCTGTTCGGATGTTTCATATCCATACAACTCTGTATTCATCGCATGTTGTCGATCCCAAGCGGTTTCAAATGTATCGCTCGATGTGTTCACGGTGGTCTGTGCCGCATAGACAATACCAGCAACAATGACTGCCCCTAAAATCCAACTTAAAATTTTCTTCATCTTCACTCCTTAGTGAATTGTCACATTAAAGACTAAAAAAGTTAATGTTTGTGCTGATGTACTCTGTACCGCAAACCATATTCTGTCATCGGCTGAAAAAGACATAAGCCCATTCCCTCCGATCATACCGATATCAGAACTATTATCAACAAGTCGGGGAGCAACAGCTTTCGTGGATTGAGTTGCATTAACGAACGGAGCAATTATAGAAGTTTGAGAATTGGTAGCACTTTGACTTATTCCCATATTCCATACCCCTCTATAAACACCAGCACTTGACACTGTAAGATATGATCCCATCTGCCATGTTGCAGCTTCATCTCCTACATAAGCAATATCAACAGTAAAGTTATCGGCATCAACTAAAGTAACAGTTCCAACGCCAGCATGATTAGCTGACTGAACGGTTACAAAATCACCTGTAGTAAGACCGTGTGCAGTATCAGCAATATTAATCGCCGCTCCCGCTGCTGCTGTTGTTATATTCCCACCACCATGACTTCCCACTGTGAATGTGAAGTTGTTATTTAGATGTGGTGCTGATCCAGTAATGTTTGTATGATATATTGCGTGCCATTCGTCAGTACTTTCTAAAGTCTCTGTGGCACTTGATCCATAAACATTTCCCATCTCGCCGTAATCAGAAACTCCTGTCTTTAATCTTTTTTCAGTTCCAGCACCATCCTGAAAATACAATTCATTATCAGACTTTGTATAGATAGCACCTTTGCTGCCTTTCGCTGTTGGTGTGCTTGTCTCATTAAGATAAAGAGTTCCCGCCTCACCTGTATCTATTACAATCTCATAATCAGTCTCAAGGACAGTTTCTAACGCTCTACCAGCCCATACATTTGTTGTCATTAAAACAATTGCTAAAACCAATAATAATTTTTTCATATCTTTACTCCATTAAGGTGTTGTATTTCTCGCTGTATCCCATAAACTTGTTCTTGCATTTGACCAGTAATCTGTCCTTGGTAACTCCCAATAGGAGCCAACGACGACAGCTTCTTCAACTACTATACACTCTCCGGCGTTATCATATATATTATCACCACTATCATCTACAAGCTGCTCGTAACCAGACGGTATGCTGCAAACATACCCTGTACTTTGATAAGCCCCCATATTCGGAGTCCCATCCGTTGCATTCCCCCAAATATCAAGCTCTCCACCGTCATTAATACCTGTTATCACGTCACCTGCATTCAGTGCTGGTGAACCTGTTTCGAGTTTTCCGATAGCTGTTAGTTCTGGATCATCTGATATGTTAGAGTCTGCTTGAGCATCACCATTAAATTGTGCTACAGTCTGCGTAGAAGCTTTGTTTTGAATTGAGTTATCAATGGCATTATTATTAAAAACATTGGTCAAAATACTCGCGTCGTCTTCAATAACAATACCACAATCAGGATAATCTGATGACGCTGCTCCACAATTCTCTATAATATTATTGCTAAAAACATTATTTTCTTTAGCCGTAGACCCATCCCCGGCTCTTAAATTATAAGCGCTATGGTCAATATTTCTAAATAAATTATGAGCTATCGTATTTCCTGTAGGGTCTTTTTCAGCTGAACTACCCTCTAAAGCTAACCCTTGCCCTGATTCATACATGGTAACATCTCCGGCATAAAGATTTTCAATAATATTGTATGTAAATATATTATCTTTAGAATCTATCTGAATTCTCGTCCGAGTGTCATGAATGTGATTACGCATGAATATATTTTCTTTCATGTAATCACCAGTAGCACCCACGCCCCTTCCATAACTTATATCTTCAGCAGATATATCATTTGATATTATTTGATTATTCTCAGAATCGTGAGCATGATTTGTAGTACTATTGGCGACTTTTATTCCAGTATGCCCAAAATTAGTCACTGTATTATTTTGAACAAGATGGTTATAGCCACCAACTGTAATACCCTCATACGCAACCAGCGCCTTAGCATCATTGTAAGCCAAAGCATCCGAACCAATAATTGTGCAATTTGTTATTTTACAGTTATAAGATTCCGTATAGGGAGAAGACGATCTGGAACGAACTCGTATACCCATATAACTTTTTTTTATTGTTAAACTATCAAAATAATTATAATGCCCGCCAAGCGTATCAATCGCTACATTTCCGCCATGTATTTCAATATTCTTTAATGTTATGTAGCTTGCATAATAAAGATAAACGCTATACGGATTAGACGATGAACCTGTTGTGCCTGTTACAGATGTTAAAGTAGATGGATCTGAAGCGGAGTAAACCACAAGATATTTAGTACCACCTATATCTCCCCAATACCAAGTCGGCAAATCATACGATCTCCCTGTATGTGAGTCAGAACCACCGATAACTCCACCTAACTCTGACACATCAGACCATCTTAACTTTTCATTTCCTTCAATCCAAACTCGATAAGGATTGACATCTGTAGCCTTTCTCCATGTACCAGTAACAGTCGCCCCATAATCAGACCATATTCCATCCAATGTTCCAAGTGTTTCAATAATTGGTGTACTCCCTGTTCCGTAAGGTTGAATAGTGATTCTTGCAGAACTTGTACCATTTATTTGTATAACCAACGCATGACTAAATGTACTCCCCCTCTTTAAATTAATATAAGGAGGCTTTTTCTCAGCAACCCAATCATATATAGAATTAGCGCCACCCGTTGTCCAGTTTATATCACTGAATTCATCGTATGGGCTATCCCTTGAACCATCTCCACCAGGATCAGCACTTGAGGATATGTAGATGTGTTCGCCAGTGGGTCGTACTATTTGCAACCCACTCTCATCAATATGCAACCCCGTACCAATACCTCTACTCCCTATATTCAACCCCCATGCTAAAGAGGCAATTATAAGAAAAATAATAGCTGTTAAAAAAGCTTTCATCTTTTGCTCCTATGAAAGGTATAAAATAGCCGATCCGGTTTTCGCATTTCCAGCGCTTGCTATTGTGATTGTTAATGCGCTGCTTATAGCAAATGACCCGTAGACAGCGCCATCATAAGCGAACTCGGATTCAGTTAAGGTTGCTGACCTGCCCGACATACCGCCACCAAATAAATCCTGGGAGTTGGCATCCGTTACGGTTACATCGTATGTTTCATCTACTGTGCCGGGAACTGTCTGGCAGTAAAACAAACTTCTACCTTTGATAACATCTGTGATTTTCTGACCAATAAAATTGAAATCATCGGTTGATGCAGAAGCGTCACCACTGGCATCGCATAACCATGCCACTGTTAGTTTTAATGTGTCATCCCGTGTGCCTGTTTTGGGTATTGGTTCTAATGTCATTGTTGTTGCCATGTTATTGCTCCTTTATTTATTCACCTAATTCTTCTAACCTTGTTAATTTTTGACCCCATTCAACATACTTTTGTTTTAATTCTGTACTCTCAATATCTGACGCACTCCAAATACCTTTTGAAACACCTGTTTCCCATATCGCTTGAATCATTCTGAACTGCCACACAACAGCATCTTTTAGGTCCAATTTTAAATCAACTACCTCTTTTTTTAAATCATTTGCTGTATTATCTGCTGCTGATAAAGGAATAATTACACCAGAAATTATTTTATGAGTAGTTGATTGTGGAAGAACTCCATTTTGTAGATAATTAACCTGGAGGCTTGTATCATTATTTAACACAGTTGCTATTCTTTCTGTCATTGTTGAACCATCCAAATTATTAGAATCCCACTCTCTATCAATTCTACCTGAATTTTTAATAAAGCCTGTTTCTTTTTCTGATATAATAAATATTTCTTTCATATTTACTCCTTTTACATCCCTGAGGGAAATTTCCATCCATATGTACGAACTGTTAATACATTTGAGCCTGCTGTGCCATAGTTAACCTCTATTGTCTGATTTGAATCCGTTATAATTGTAGGAAAAGAAATGAGTCTTGTTGTATAACTATTAACCCTTCCAACAGTCATACCATTACCAGAACTTCCATTTGTTCTTACATATGCTGTGGATGAAACGCCCTCATTAAATTCAGGTTCTATTATGCACAAAGGGATTGTAACAAAGCCTGGTAAAGTAAGTATTACATCTGTCCAGACTGTGTCAATATCCACATCAGCAAGATCAACTATTTCACTGGTATAAATAACAGTATCCACATCATGCCAAAACTCTAACAAATCATCATCACCGTCTGTCAGGACAGCAAAAATACATTTATCTTCACCATTGTACCAACCCTTTTTTGTATCAGACCATGAGGGTTCTGTAACTGAGTCTGCCAACTCAGAAGCAGAAATAACATTTGTATCTGCTGTTACAATCGCTGAATCATCCAAATATAAATACGACCAGTCTGATGTACCAAGATTAGCAAATGTATATGTTAATGTAGCATCCCAATAAACCCGTTGAGTCGTTGTTCCTACATGGTGATATACTGCCGGGCCAATAGTGATATCAGTATCACTATTATAAACAAATAACGCTCGTTGTTGGGGCAAAGATTTCAATGTATCAATATAAGCTTTTATACTTTGTTGGGTAGCAAGATGTTCGTCAGAATCAGACGCCATGTTATCTTCGTCTTTTGTTTTTGCTGTTAAACTACTTGGAACAATAGCTCTACCAGTATCTGTGCCGGTCACAACTTCTGCATTAGTTGCCAACTCAACAATCCCTGATGTTGTAGTCGTAGAAGCAGCTACTTGAGAAAACCAAGCCCTTTTATCAGTCGATACTGTCTGTGTTCCACTAACCACCGTGATTTGCCTTAGTGGTATTCTGCCTGACGTGAATCCTGTCGTATTGGTTGACACATTGCCTGAGGATGGGATAATCTCAACATAGCTTACATCATCATCTGCTACTGAAATAGTGCCAGCTGCAACAGTTGTAATAACACTATCAAGCCTATAAAGACCACCTTTGTATCCCCACACTAATCCGGTTGTGGTAACAGGATTTTCATCGAAAGTTTCAGCAAGATTTTTTGTTGTGGCGTGATCCGTGTAAACCTCTGCAATTGCATCCTCCACATTCGTTGCAGCCACGTTTCCTGCTGAATCCTCAATCCCTATCTGGCTCGCACCCTTGCCGTTAGATACAGACAAAAGGTCGTCTATCAGCGTGTTAAACACTCCCCAGCCATCGTTAATAAGAGTTGTTGCTCTTGTTATTTTAGTGAATGCCATTAATCCTCCTATTCGGGTTCTACATCGTTGTAAGCAACAGAACCATCACAATAATATTCTTCGCTGTCACAATATATTTCTTCATTATCGCACTTTATTCCGCGGCCTGCTTCGCTATTGTTGTAGGTTGTCATATTCGCTCCAATCATCTTGCCTACCTGCTTGAAATAAAGCATTGCCGGTTGACGATGGTATTTGCCTTAACACTTTACCAGTGGTTCTACCCGTTTGATTTAATAAGATGGCAAGTCGAGCCTGAACAGCAGGATCTTTAAGCGTTAAAAATGCAGTTAGCGCACCCACCGCAGCCGCAGCCGAGTTGGTTGCATACCCAACACTCCCACCGATTGTTAAATTAAAAGGATTGAAAACTCCTATTTTTTGGTTTGCTAACCTTGGAACAGCTTTTTCGATAGCGTTATAAAGGTTTAGATATTCCCCTTCTTTTTTGTTCAATTTTTTAATTTCGGGGAAAAGCCTTTCTAATTCCTGCATCGCCCCTCTTGCAAAAGCCATTTTCCCTTCCGCTTTTACGACTTTAACAGGCTGGTTCTGGTCGTATGCTTTTTTGAGTTGTTTATATACTTTTTTTTTCATTACATGCGCACGTTCTACCGGGATTTCATCTGTGAATTGCTGAACATTTTTTTCTTTTAGTTTGTTAAGATATTTTATTTCTGTTGCGGAATCCGGCACATCTTCATAAAACTTTATAACCTCATCTATATGACCATTCATTGTTTCAACCGTTGCTGTTTTATATTTTCCCGATGAAATAATATTAGATACTTTATCGTCAATTGCATTGATTTTTGTCCATAATTTATCAACACCTGTTTGACTTAATGGTATAGATTCCTTTAACCCAGTTTGCACAGCTTTTATTCTATCTTTAATAGACATATTTGCAGGCATCCCGGCAGCATGTGCATACATTGTTTCTGGGAGTTTGCCTGTAATTAGTTTACCAACCTCTTTCCCAACTTTCCCGACAGCAGTTAGTGGATCTGTTAGGGTTCCTGCCTTCGACAATATTTTTCCTGTTTTAGCTGCACCCTTAACCCCCGTTTTAGCTGCGCCTCTCGCAACGCCACCCAACCCTGTAAAAATAGAAGACATATCAAAAGCAACACCTACCGGATCTGTTTCTATTGTTTTTTGAAGATTATCCACACTCCCGTATCTTTCAACAGCATAGTCCCACATAGCATCAACATATTTTTCTTGCTCTTGTTTGCCTGGAATTGCTTTTGATATAATACCAGACATCAATCCCGTTAATGCGTTTTTGGTTTGTTGCGGGTGAGCAACTGCTTGATAAATATCTTTGCCTGCCTCAAATGCACTCGCAGGAATATTCTTAAGCATTTTGCCAAAAGAAAAATTACCCTCGCCTCCACCGGTTTTATTATCAATTACAAATCCCGGTGGAGGCTTTGGTACTTCATTTAACACAAACCCCGGTGGGAGGTTAGGTATATTTTTATCCATTATTGTTTCACCCATTCCCCGTTTTTCAAAACAAGTGTTTCACCTGTTTGTGGATTAGTTGCTGTCGGTAGTTGCTCCTCTTGCTTTGCTGGTTGGTTACTTTTGTTCCCACTAAGAATGACAGCACCGTCTTGAGATATTCTCCTAATCAAAGACTCATCTGTCATCGCCCTTAGTTGTTCTGATACCTTGCCTTCCCCAAAAGCTTCGTCAAGCACGACAATTGCAGCAATATTGGATTGGATATCAGTTTTTTCGTCTGTAGCTGCTTGTAAATAAAATTCAAGTTCTTTCTCACTATCAAGACCTCTTGCGCCCATATCTGTTGACTGTCTGATATCTTGTATGAGTAACGGTTTAAGTTTTTTAATTGCACTTCGTATGGATTGTTCGTTTGTTCCGGTTATTCTTCCAAAAGCTTGCCCTATAGATGAAGACCTAACAGCAGCAAAAACATTGTCAATTGTTTCGTTATCAACATTTAACATCGCTCCCGTACTATTAAGGGTTACATAATGATTGGCAAGTTTCGCCAAATTGCCACTCATCCTGCCTTTAGCACCAGTGATTTTAGCTTGCGGAGTCACTTCTCCTTTTGCGTCAAGTAAATCTGCGGCGGTTGCAATTTCAGCTAACGCAGATCCTATACCCTCATTGTATTTTATTGTTTCTGCTGTTGCTGCATCTGCATTTCTTGAAGCAAACCTATTTGCAGAAACTTCCTTTGCTTGCGCTCTTTTAAATTCTAAAGCAGCTTTGTTTTTTAATTTAGGGGGAGGGATTTCACCATTGTTGTCTAATTTATACTGTTCAACAAATCTTTCTACATAATCATCAATATCTGTTGGAGTTGGTATGTTATTACTATCACTCTTACCCGCAGTTTTCAGTTCTAAAGCGGCTTCTTTTGTTTGAGGTTTATATCCTACTCGTTTATCTTGTGCATCTGATTTCTGTTGGTCCGTCATTGATCCAGGTGTTTGAATCTTAAATTTCTCAATTATACTATCGTGCGAATCCATAATGCCCTGATTACTACCTTTCATACCCTTGTAGGTGCCAGCGAGTCCTATAAATTGTGCTTGTGCTTTTGTGTCTCCAGCTAACACTTTTTCTAGAATGTCATCCATAACACCAAGGTGTGTGTTCATTGTTTGTTTTTCTACTTCTGATGGGTTCGGATTCGTTAATGTTAAGTTTTTATATTTTTCATTCCCTGTGGCTTTATACATCATGTCATTCATTGTTGAGTAAAGATGTGCAGCTGATTGATACTGCCCGGCCGCTAATAACTTTGTAACACCCGTCAGCTTTGTATTATAATCCGTACCTATTTTTATTAAACGCATTTGCTGGTTGTGATTTTTCTGCTCTTGATTCGCCGTCTGCGTTTCTTCAAAATTCTTGGCCCAATTCTCTTGTGTCTGGTCACGCCCTGCCTGATTAAAATCCATAGTGTCATCAAATCGTTGTTTGCGTTCCCGTCTGTCCTGTGATTTATTCCACTGGTTTAATATTGTTGGAACTCCATAGCCGTGAACTGGTGGTAAATTCATAATTTCTCCTTTAACTTGTTAACCAATCACCAAACCAGTCGGACCCGACAACACTTCCAGCCAAACTACCTAACCCTGTCCATTTGTTAGACTCGTCCCAAGCCTCTATTTCTTGGTTGCCAATTCTTTCCTGCAAACTCCTGTCAAGGGCATTTTGATCCCACTGAAAATTTACCCCGGTATCAAATTTATATTTATCGTAATCCATGCCCCACAAGTCCATTTGGTGTTGTTTTTTTTCGGATAATCTCTGCTCTTTGGTCCCTAAATACATAGACTCGATATCAGCCAAACTGTCTGTTTTCATCTTTGCTTCTTTTTCCTGCCACTTTTTCATGAAGCTTTGACCGATTGTACCACCTAGCGCATTGCCACCAAGATTATACACCTGTTGTGCTATTAACTGCCCTGTTTGCTCACCGAACGTGTCTTCGATTTCGGCCATTGCTCTGTCAATCGCTATGTCTCTTTGTTCGTCAAGGTACTTGGTTTCGTCTTCGCTAAGTTTGATTCCTGACAGGTTAGCAAGTGTTTGCTGGTATTCAATGTCTTCCCCGACCTCTTTTAATTTTTTAAATCCTGTGCTGTTTGCCATGCTTCCACTCCCGTTAATAGCTGGACTAAATTCTTGTATTTCATAATTTGCATCACCTTGAAAGGTTGGTATATCTGAATATATTGGTTCTAAATAGTTTGTAGCCACGTTCATTGCATCGGCTCTGTCTCGACCACTTACATTTTTGGTCGCATTAATAACTTGTTCCGCATCGGCTAAATCCCGGCCTTTAACGCTACCGGAATTATAAGTTTGCTCAAATTTCTCGTTCCCGGCATCATAAGTGTTTTGCTTTTTTGTACTTGATATGTACTGACCATCTTTAGAATATAGGGGTGCGATAGCTTTCCCGGTTTGGATTCCTTCCTGAGTACTGTTTACAAGCTTAGTTGCCATTTCTAAAGGAGTTTCACCTTTTTTGAAATTTAAATCAGTATTAGCATATCGAATAACATCATTGATATTTACGCTTGTGTTCCCTTGGATTTCTGTAAATACTTCATCGAAATAATCTCTTAGTTTAACAGCAGCTTCATGCGCTCCTTCAAAATCCTTTGCGCTTATTACAAAATCAAATCCTGCCCGACTTGGGTATCCACCGTGATTAGGTGTTATAGCCTTTGCGGTTTCATAACTGTTGCTACCGTCAGCACCGCCTATTGAACCTGGAAGGTATTTAGAATCACTACCAATAAATGAAAGATGAGGATGGTCTTTTGTAAAGCCTTCATAAATTTTCCCTGCATTGAAAGCTGCTAACGCAAAAAATGCTGAACCAGCACCGAGCGCACCCCAACCGGGACCCGTCGCTGCACTCCCTGCAAAAGCTTCACCTGTGGCAGTCCCTGTGAATCCAGCAGGGGCGCCACCAGATACCGAAGCAGACGATAACCCGGCGTTAGCACCAGTCCCGCCCAAAATACTGGTTCCAGAAGTATACTTATTGTATAACTTATAACCAGTTTTACCCAACTTAGCTAAGTTTGTTGCGATATCCATTTTATTTGGTTTTTTATTTACCATTACAAACCTCACACAATTATGGCTTTAGATTTCCACCTAAAGCTCAACCCACTGGGGTAAAAAACAAAATTCTCGTTAATAGCTTCGTGCAACCATTTAATCGCAATACTATTCCCATTTACGCCAAACAGTGGTACTCTTTGATGTTTAACCCCTGTTCCAAACCAATCGGTTATGTCTTGTGTGTCAAGCGCTGTATAAGAAATATCCCTTGCTTGTATATCGTCAAACACATTAAGAGCATAATACGGCTTCATGGTAAGTGTGGATTCTTCCGGTCTGATAAATGTTTCTGAATTATCAAATTGCTTTCTGCGTTCTTCATAACCTAAAGCACCTTGCTCTGGCATGTTCCCTGCAAAAATTTTTGTGAAATACCGCTCAATAGCAGCACCGTCATCATTATTTCCAACATCTAATTGTCTGGCATAGCCCGTTTCATCACCGTAATATAAATTAGTGTTAACACCGTCCTCTACACCACCGAACACGTTAGCAACAATTTCACCCATCGGGAAAACAGCATATTCACCTGTTTTATGTTTAAATTTATAATCCAGAACAAACACATAATGAGTTGCTGCACCTGTTGGCATTGATACCCAAATCTGTTGTTCTTTTTTATAATGAAAGAATTGACTGTTTTGCAGATAATCTTTCGCACAAATAGATTCTAAATATTCCCTGAACCCTGGAATAATACTGTTATGTTCAACATCACCAAACTCTTGAATACCTCTCAAACTACGAATATCAAACCCGTCAAGGAATATAACATCATTTCCAACCTGTGTGATTGCCCACTTTGACGTAAACCCGACATTATCACTTTCTTTAGACCTTGAATAAAGTGGTTCTATATTAAGTGTTGCTGCATCTGTCGCTGGGTCCCCATAAACTTTGTAAATCGTGTTTTGTTTTCCGACAAGCAACCAATTAAAATATCCAAACAACCCGGTTATCGGTTCTTTTGAATCCCCAATCGGTTGTGATATAGCTCCGCTATTAGCGTTTGCTTCTGTCCAATCAGTAGGGTCATTTAACTTACAAGCAGATAAAGTAGCCACGTTTGTTGTATCGCCACCCAGCCATACCCTGTTTGACCAATTGGCTATCGTAACCCCAATAGGCGGAGTGTCAGCCAAGTCACCTCCACTTGAACCGTCCCAATATTGAGGTGCATCAGTTGCATTAACCCCGATAGCTTTTCCTGCGAAATTAATCCACTGGTACATTTTATCAGAAGTCAAACCCGTTATCTTATCCACGAACTCACTTGTCGCTGAATCATATTCTGCAATCTTCGTACTGTAAGATACTAACTGCTTTCTTGTACTTCCGCTTCTTAATTCATGGAAAGACGTAATTCTTGATGCAAGGGACACATTATTATATTTCACTTGCCCACCCCTGCCAGTCAGTAGCCCTTTTAGAGTAGGCACAACATTCTTAGCATCGGCCAGCGCATTTGCCGGTTGCTCATGTGGCGGTGTCGAATAATCAACACCTAATTCACAATGTCCGTATGGCGATTTAGGCATTACCTTCCCCTGCTTGTGTAATCAGAATGCCGGGTAACTAAAGGTATTCTGTTATGTTTTGGTACTAAATCCTGGTCAAGCCTCACAAAATCCGTAACAGCATCTTGATATATTCTTTTATATTCAGCCCGAAGTTGTGGAGATTCAACCAGTTCCAAACTTCCGTAATAAATGCCACCCGCCTCAATTGTTGTTTCCATTAATTCCCATATGGGATCAACAGAACCACTTAACGGTGTTGGTTTATGTGGATATACAAGGCTGACAATAAAAGTATCATCTGGCACAGGGTCTAATTTAAAAACGTATTTTTTATTAGTCGTGTCATATTCAAAACAAAACTGAACCGGATCGCCTGTATCCCAATAAAGATAATCAATATAATAAGCGGTTGCGTCTGCCATTGACCCGGTACTGAGAACAGTGATCGTCCCGTCAGCATATGACATGGTGTAGTCAGTGTCTCTGGTATAAGTTGTGGCCCCGGCAACGGTTGTGACGGTTTCAGAATATTGCAGGATTGCTTTCTGGTCTAAGCCAACGGCCACATCGTAATCCGATGTTATGGATTCGTCTGAAACGTCTTGAGTTGAAACGTCCCTAGCAAATTCTTCCGGGGTTATTTGGTCTATAACGGTGTTGTTTGATTCGTCACGGAGGGTTAGAAATCCAATAAAATCGTCCGGTGCCTGGTATGTCTGCTGCCCATCAGAAGTCCTGAAAACAGATCGTTTGTGAAGATTCTTGAACTTATATCCAGACTTTGTATAAATCTCTTTATACGCCCTGGTTGCCCACCTAAGAGCATATGTCAGGTATGTCGCATTTGCTGCGTTGCTACCCTCCATAAGCCCATAAAGGATATTACTTTGTATAGTTGAAGTGCTGATATAATCACCCCGCTACCTCCGAAAATTCTCTATACTCCTAATCGTCGGATCGTCTGGTTCAAGCCTCCCAGCCTTATTTTTAAATTCTGCAATTGCTTTCTGAATATTCGGATTTGACTGGAAGGCCATCTGCTGTTTAACGGTTTTCTCAAAATCATTATCACAACTTCTGTTTTTGGGGTATCTCTTGTAATATGCGTTTGCCCTCGGCATATGACTTTGAATAAAAGATTTAAGTTCTTTCATTCTCTTTACTGCCTTATCCTTGTTTTTACCCCTAAACGGTTTTGGTGTATGATTTGCGAGTAACTTTTTCTTTTTTGTTATTTCAGTAACAAACTCGGCTTCATCTTGAATTTTGGGAGAGGATGACCTCTTATCCACTTCAAGCATTTTTTCTAAATAGTTAATCTCACCGCCTATCTCTTTTACTTGCTGAGGGGTAGCTAATGTTAAATCTATTTTTTTAACCATTGTTTATCCTTTATGAGACTGATGCTGTAAATGGTGTAGCTGATGTTCCGTTTTGTGTTAATTTGACATCACACAGGAAAAAACCAGATTTATAGTCCAAAACCTTTACACTGTCTCCGACTTGTCCACCAGTTGTTCCACCATTCATTGTTATGGTATCATCACCTGTTTCTGCCATCCACTGAAACCCTGTGGCACCTTCTCCATCATCATCAACGCCTGTTGCTTTGCTGCCGTTCATTACATCTGTTGCGTTCGCTACCTGAACGACATGGCTTCCACCAGAAAGCGCTACTCCAGTTAGTAAAGTACAATCAAAACCAGAACCTGTTGCCGCCGGTAAAGTTACTGTAACACCTGAAGCATGATTGAGAACAACCGTCTTGCCATCATGTTCATCCATTGTTAAAGTCGTGTCTTCTGTAATTGTTACGAGACTTGTTGATTTGTCAGCAACCCTGTTAATTTCTGCCGGTGTTGCTGTTATGTCAGACTCAGAACCTTTCTGCCCGATTGCCAAAACATCTGCACTTACTTTATTAAAATGTGTATATCCTGCCATTTTTCTTCTCCTACCAGTTTGTTAAACCAGAGCTTATGCTCCAATAGGGTTAAAGTTTAAGTCTTTCTTTCATGTGAATTGAAGCATGGCATGAACGACAAAGAAGTTCCTGATATTCATGTTCTTTGTTGTTAAATGTAATATGGTGCATAACGATATCGAATCTGTCATTTTTTTCCACACCACACTTTGAACAAACAAGACCAAATTTTTCAATCATTGCTTCTCTCATTTCTCCATGCCTTGTTGCATCCTTGTAAAATTTATTTTGTTCTCTTGTGTGAGCAACATTCTTTTTATTCCATTCACGTTTTCTTTTACGTTCTCGGTCAATGTTTTTCTTGTAATATGCGTTTCTAGTTTTTTGAGCTTTCTCTTTATTGTCGTGATACCACTTTTTTGCAGCAAGGTTCGCTCTCTCCTTATTGCGTCTGCACTCCGCCAACTTACCACATTTCCTCGAACAATATTTTGAATCCGTCCTTTTTGGTTCAAAATCATCTCCGCAATATTCGCATTCTTTGTTTTCAAGAATTTTGTGATACCTAATAGGTTTACCATTTACAACCTTTGTTCCATAAATAATTTTCATTTTTCAATCTCCTTTTACGGTTTATACAGACATACCGTAAAAGGAGATATTAGTCAATGGTTATTATGTAACTTTTTAAACGGCGTGTCCGTAAATGGGGCGCCAATCTGCCCACGATGCACAATACCGTTCGTAAACGTACCACATAGCAACAAGCGTATTGGAATCCTGATCCATTTTAATGCCGTCTTTAACACGGTCATACCAAAGGAGGAACTTCTTACAAAGCTGAGAATCAAGCATAAACCAATTACTTGAATCGGTCAGCCTGTCCCATGTTGCAAGGTTGTAGCGTCCTTTATGGAAGTTCTTGTTATTGTCTGCGGTGTCTACTTTACCGGATGAATTAATTACTTCATATCCGGTTTCCTCGTTGGCAACGGTACACAGGATCGTGTCATAATTAATAGAAAGAAGTTCTCCCCGATCATTAAAAACACTTGTGTGGCCTAACCTACGAGTCGCTTCTATCGAAACAGCCGACATTGCAGTTGCTCCTGCATTGCTCTGGGTGGTTGCATCATCCGGTGAATACGGATGTGAAGCACTGCAAAGAGGCAAATCATCCGGACCGTCAGTCCCAATAAAAGCACCATTGAAAACTCCGGCTGCTGTTTTCTCTCTTGTTCTGTCTGCCGATACCGCCATACCCCACGGTCTGCGATCCATAACGCCAAACAGGTCATCATCATAAAGTTTACGCTCTACTTTAAAACCAAGTGCTTTCTCAGGGAAAGTAAAAGTTTTATCATAAAGCTGGCTCACGGTGTCATAACTGATGGTGCCGTCAAAATCTTGAAGATCACCCATTGCTCCCATGCCGGAAACAATCTCGTAAGCTCTGGTTGAACTCTCCATGCCGAAAAGCATTGGAATCATTGACAACTTAATTCTCTCGTCAATTTCGTTAGTGTAAATTTTCTTTATTCTGGCATCCAGAAGATCACCAAAATTTTCAGATACTTGAACACTCATTGGTTATCCTCCTTATGAAGATGCTATGCCAGCACTCCACACATTCTTTACTGGAATGGTGAAGTCATGGAAAAATTTAGCGTTGCCGATTACCAAGCCATCATGCTTGTTTCTGTCTAATTTTTGAAACGGAATACCAGGTGCCGAAATAAAATTCATAACACCAACGACTGCGTTGCCTTTTGCTCCACTATCGGTTTCACTTTTTAACCCGGTGAAGGTTGCATCAAAATCCAATAATCTACAAGCCGCTTTTTCAATGACCAAAAAAGTATCACCAGATGCAACAGCACCAACAAGTGCGGTAGCAAAAGTAAAGTCAGTAGCGTCATCATTCAAAATGTAATGTAACTCTCCGGCAGCTGAACCATCAAGCATATAAATCCATGCCCCGTTCATAAAGTCCGCTGTAGTAGCGGCAGCCGGTGTAAATGTCGTAGATGCAGCACTACCAGATGCACCCGTATCGGTATTGTTTGTCCCGGCTGCATCTTTTTGTGAATATTCCCCTCTAATAATAGTAGATGGGAAACAAGGTGTTATTTTCCTATTCTGCATACCGTATGCAGCATCATCCGGCAAATAATTACCTGATGCACCTTGTTCTTCCTCAAGAATACCA
>Ga0190337_1000025_pt1 | contig 26081 bp, 31 predicted proteins | sample 4872041011_MG_FD_161677 | JGI IMG/M metagenome (GOLD analysis project Ga0190337, IMG submission 161677) | Hydrothermal vent sediment bacterial communities from Southern Trench, Guaymas Basin, Mexico - 4872-04-10-11_MG | ecosystem: Environmental > Aquatic > Marine > Hydrothermal vents > Sediment ...
ATTTAATTTTTAATTTAATAAATTTTTCTTGTAAAAACTTCATTTTATTTTTTTAATTTATAATTATTTTAATATTAATATAATTATTAATAATTAAAAATGCAAGATATTGTAAATATTATTTTACAAATTTAAGAATTTTTTTAAACTCCTCAGTTCCTGCTTTTTTAAGAATCTGAAAAACCAAGATTTCGGTAGTAGTAATAATACCTCCTGCAGATTTTATAAGCTCAAGCCCTGTTTTCCAATCTATCTTTTTTCTACTACATACCGCGTCTTTAATAACAAACACAGTATATCCATTTAAAAGTAAATCAAGAGAGGTTTGCCATACACATATATGGGTTTCCATTCCTGTTATTATTACTTTTGTTCTATTAAGTCTTTGTATAAATTCTGCAAATTTAGGTTCTAAAAAGGAACTAAAGGTAATTTTTTCTATAGGTTCATAGTAAGAAAGAGCCTTTCTTATTTTTTCTACTGTTTGTCCTAATCCTTTTGGATATTGTTCTGTTAAGATAATAGGAATATTAAAAAGTTTGGAAAGTTCAATCAGAGTGATAGTATTTTTTATTACCTTTTCAGCTATATCTTTTTTCATAGCATTAATAAGTTTTTCCTGAATATCTGTTATAACTAAAATAAATTCTTCTGGCTTAATAAAGTATTTTTCACACATAGCTTTACTCTTTAAAAGTTTCTTCTTTTAACTTGGGAGAAAATTCTTTCAAAGCTTTTTTAATAAGAGTATCTAAGGAATCTTTTTCTTCAAAAACTTTATAAAGCACTTTTTCTACTTCTTTACTTTGGAATCCTAAACTCATAAGACAGCTTTTAGCTTCTTCAAGAAGAATTTCTTTTTCTGGAGGAAGTATTATACCTTTTTGGGAAGGTTTTAAAAAGAGGCTTTTTAATTCTAAATAAAGCTTTTCTGCTCTTTTAGGACCTATACCTGGAACTTTTGAAAGTTCTTGGGCTCTTTTATCAAGAATTATTTTTCTTAATATTTCAGGAGAAAAAATAGAAAGAAGATTTAAAGCTAATTTTGGTCCTATTTTGGAGAGAGTATTAAGCTTTATAAAAAGTTCTCTTTCTTCTTTACCAAGAAATCCATATATTTCTATATACTCATTTTTTCTTAATATAGGAACCACATAAAAAAGGGTTTCCTTTTCTAAAAAATTTTCTTTTAAAATTTCTATAAGATTAAAAGGAATAAGTATTTCCCAAAAAATACATTCGTTAGTTTGTAAAATCAACTTATTTGGAGGATTTATTTCTTTGACAATTCCTTTAAGTTGATAAAGCATAAATTTAATGGTGTAATTCTAAAGCCAAAATCAAAGCAACTGCAAGAGCATCCATTTTATGAGAATCTGGTTTTAACTCAAACTTGGGTTTTACAATTTTTTCTTTTAAAAATAAATTTAAAATATGGGAAATTTCTTCTTTTTTAGCTCTTCCATACTGAGTAAAAAATTTTTTAATTTCTAAAGGATGATAAGTTTTTACAGGGATATTATAAAGTCCGGCTATAAGTAAAGCAATTGCTTGAGCTTGAGCAAGCTTGGTTCCTGCTTTAGGATAGGTTTTAGCAAATATTTCTTCTATACCTATTATATCAGGTTTGAGCCTTTCTACAGTTTCTTTTAATTTATTAAATAAATAAGTAAGTTTTTCTACAGTGGTTTTACAATTTTTGGTATTAAAAGTTTGCCAATCTTTTAATTCATAGGAGCTATTTTTAATTTCGAGAAGAGCAAAGGCTAAATTATGAATACCAGGATCTATTCCTAAAATTTTCATTTATTTAAGTTTTCCATAATTTTTTCTGGAATATCAAAATTAGCATAGACCTGTTGAACATCGTCAAGTTCCTCTAAAGCTTCCATAAATTTTAGAATACTATTTGCAGTAGCTTCATCCTCAACTGGAACAGTTGTTTTAGGAACCATGGTCACCTTAGCAGAGATTATTTCAATTCCTGCATTTTCTAAAGCTTTTTTTATCTCTTCAAATTGGGAAGGATCTGTAATAACCTCTATTTCGTTTTCATATTCTTTGGTATCTTCTGCTCCTTTTTCTATAGCAATTTCTAAGACTTTTTCTTCATCTTTTTTAGGGACAACTATGAGTCCTTTTTGTTCAAATATCCAAGCCACTGCTCCAGGTTCAGCAAGGTTTCCTCCATATTTACCAAAAAGATGCCTTAATTCCGAAACAGTTCTTCTTCTATTATCAGTAATAGTATTAATTAATATTGCTACTCCTCCTGGTCCATATCCTTCAAAGGTCGCTTCTTCATACTGAGTTCCTTCCTCTAAACCAAGAGCCTTTTTGATAGCCCTTTCTATGTTTTCTTTTGGCATATTAGCAGAACGAGCTGCTTGAATAGCAGCTCTTAAACGAGGATTAAGTTCAGGATCACCGCTTCCTCCTGTTCTTACTGCAACAATGATTTCTCTTATAAGTTTAGTAAACAGTTGTCCTCTTTTAGCATCTTGAGCTGCTTTTTTTCTTTTTATTTGTGCCCAATGGGAATGTCCTGCCATATAGCCTACTCCTTTTCATAATTTAGGAGTATTTTAATTAAGTATAATAAGTCTTGTAAAAATTTCAAACTTTATTAGAATATATTTTAGAAACAGCCGAGGTGGCGGAATTGGAAGACGCGGCGGACTCAAAATCCGCTGGGAGTTAATCCCGTGCGGGTTCGACTCCCGCCCTCGGCATTTTATTAAATTTAGAAATCATTTTTTCACTTTATTTAAAGTTTTTGCAATTTCTTCCTCTTCTTGAGGATATTCATGTGTTAAAATATTTCTCAATTCTCTCATTGTTGCCCATTGTTCCCAATTAATAGCTAATCCTCTTTTTTCTGCTAAATTAATTACATCTCGCATAAAAGGTTCTTCTACTTCTTCACCTTGAATTAATAAATAAATTCTTAAAAGTTTTCCGATATCCTCATAGAGTTTTGAAAAACGATACGCTATAGTATTAGCCTTTTCTAAAATCTCACAGTGCCGAGAAATATTTTCTAAAAGATACTTATATCTTTCTTTTAGAGCTCAACCCCCTTCTTGTAAAGCAATTTTCTCAATATCTCTTTTAGGATCTTTTTCTAAAATTATATCGATTTTTTTGTTCTCCAAGCTTTTCCTATAATTTAGTCAAAAATTTTATTTTTCTTTCTAAAAGATTGCTTTAAATACAGGTTTAATATAAAGATCAATATCTCCTTCTTTTCTTTCAAATAAACTCTGCTTCCAAAAAGGTAAACCTTGGTCCCTTACCAAAAATTTCTTCTGCAGTTGTTTTATAGCTTTTATTTCTTCTTTAGAAAGTCTTATCTTTTGCATAAATTTTTATATAAGTAATTTCATAAAACTTTTATCTAAAACCAATTTTAAATATTAAAATAGCTACAGATGTGTTGCTTAATTTGAATCTTTTCTTTTGAAGAAAAACCAATATAAAAGTGCAGGAGTTTTTATGAAAATTCGTAAAAATATTGCTGAACCTATTGAAAACAATGTTATATAAGGTATTGCATTTTCTGAAAATTTCTTAATTTTTTTCTTAAACATAATATTGAAACCTCTTTTATGTATTTTAAATAATTATAATTTCAAAAATTAAAAAATGAAGGAAAAAATTAAACTTCTTCCAATTTTTCTTATGCAACCCATTCCTTATTTTGGAGAAAAATTAAATGGTGAGTGGATTGTAGAGCCAAAAATCGATGGATGGAGATTACAAATAATAAAATATGAGGATGGAAGAATTGAATATTGGGGAAGAAGACTTGAAAAACATCCAAATTGGACAAAAAATCTTTCTTATTTAAATCCCTCCTTAAAAGATATTCCAAATGGAACATTACTTGATTGCGAGCTCTATTCAACAAAAGGAAGAAGAGGGATTCCTTCTGTTTTAACAAGGACTAAAAAAGCAGAACCATTAATTTTTGTTTTTGATATTATTTTTTTGAATAATGAATTTTTAGGAAATAAACCACTTAGAGAAAGAAAAAGGATTTTAGAATTGTTAAAATTAAATCCACCTGTTTATTTAATTGAATATAAAAAATTGGAAAATCTTGAAGAATCTCTTAAAGAAAATCTCGAAAAGGGTTACGAAGGAATAGTATTGAAAAATCTGGATTCTCCTTATATTATTTCAAAAGAAGCTCCTATAGCAACTCATCACTGGCGAAAAATGAAGGGGTAAATAAAAATGGGACCAGTTGGACGTTTTCAAGTAATGGCTACATTGCAGGCAGCAAGAGCCTGTGCTCTGGGTTATTCCATTGAAGAGGCAAAAAGTTTTGGATTAAATAGAGCTATATTTTATGCTGCAGCTAAAAGAGGGTTTAAACATTTGAGAAGACCAACAAAGCTTACATTGCCTAAATGGAAGTTAATTCGTAAATTTCCAAAAGAAGATATCGAAAAAATAGAAAAAAGTTTTTCTATTGAAAAAATCGGAGATGAAATGGCTTATTGCGTGAAAATTAAGGATAAAAAATTTTTTGTTATTGGAGACGAGATACAAACTCCAGAGGAATTTAAAAAACAAATAGAGTCTCGTTTTCAAGGGAAGTTTGAAGAAGCATGGAAAGAGGCATTGGAAATCGTAAAGAGTTATGATAAAGGGGTTTTACTGTCTCAAAGATACTTTTTCGAAGTTGTTTATAAGCCAAGAAGGGATGAGCTTGCAAAAAAATGGTCAGAAATGGTTAAATAAATCTTTCATTAAAATTTCAAAAAATTATAATGAGTAAAAATAATAAAGTTAAAAGATATGTAATACCCAAAATCAACTAATAGTTAACCCCATGCAGATTTGATTCCTGTTTTCAATATTTTCAAAAAAATATAAATTTCTCTGATTAAAGCCTATTTTTATCTTTTTTCCAAAAGTTTCATCTTTTGATAAAATTTTAAAGCTATATTCACCAAATTTTACATAAATTAACTTTTCCCTTCCCCAGGATTCTACTAATTTTGTCTCCCCTAAAAAAACATAATCAGCTTTTTCTGGGTTTATAAACAAATCTTCTGGTCTTATACCAATTACTATTTTTTTATCTTTTATAAGATGTCTTTTTTCATCAGGAATTTTTATTTTTAAATCCTTTATTAAACCATAAGCTGAGTTTTTATCTTCTACTACATCAACTACAAAAAGATTCATAGGAATTCTTCCTATAAACTGTGCAATAAAAATATTTTTTGGATTTTTATATAATTCTTCAGGTGTTCCTACCTGTTCTATTTTACCATCTCTCATTACAGCAATTCTTTTACCCAGACTCATGGCTTCAACTTGATCATGGGTTACATAAATTGTAGTTATCCCAAGTTCCTTTTGAAGAGATTTAATTTCAGCTCTTGCACTTATTCTTAATTGAGCATCAAGATTTGAAAGAGGCTCATCCAAAAGAAATACAGAGGGTTTTCTTACTAAAGCCCTTGCAATAGCAACTCTCTGTTTTTGGCCACCGGAAAGTTCTGCAGGTCTTGCTGTTAATAAATCTTTTATATTAAGCATTTCAGCTACTTTCTCTACTTCTTTTTTAATTTTATCTTTATCCATTTTTTGTATCTTTAAAGGAAAAGCAATATTTTCAAAAACACTCAGATGAGGGTAAAGAGCATAGTTTTGAAATACCATAGCAATGTTTCTATCCTTAGGGGGAATAAATACATTTTTTTCTTTAGAAGCAATTAAATTTTTCCCAAAGTAGATCTCTCCTGAAGTGGGTTTTTCAAGACCAGCAATTAAATTTAGAAGAGTTGATTTTCCGCAACCACTTGGACCTAAAATCACAAAAAATTCTCCAGCCTGGATCTCCAAATTTACATTATTTACTGCTTTAATTTTTCCACGGATAGAATAAAAAATTTTTGAAAGATTAATTAGTCTTAGGTTCATTCTTTTATAGCTCCTCTTGTTAATCCTTGCATAATATGTTTTTGGAAGAGAGTAACGATTATTATTACTGGAAGTAAAGAAAGAGCTGTAAAAGCCATTATACTTCCCCACGGAAGTTCTCCATGAAGTCCCTGAAACATAGCAATTCCTACAGGAACTGTTCTGGCATGGTAATCAATGGTTAGGATTAATGCAAAGAGAAATTCATTAAAAGAAAATAGAAAAGAAAGTAAACCTGCAGAAACAAGACCAGGTTTTGTTAGGGGTAATATAATTTTCAAAAAAGCCTGAAACCAGCTGCAACCATCTACAAGGGCAGATTTATCTAAATCCTTAGGTATTTTTGAAAAATAACTTACCATAATCCAGAGAGAAATAGGTATACTCCACGAAATATATGGTAAAATAAGGGCTTGATAAGTATTTATAAAATTTAAAATTTTCATTAATTTAAAAAGAAACCCGATTACACTTATTTGGGGAAACATAGAAGATGCAAGAATAAAAAGTAAAATAGAAAACTTAAAAGGAAAATCCAATCTTGAAATAGCATAGGCACCAAGAGTAGCTACAAAAACAGAAAAAATAGCACTTATACCAGAAATTATCAAACTATTTTTAATATAGTCTAAACAATGAAGGCTTGGATCTTTTAAAATTTTAATATAATTTGAAAAAGTAAATTCTATTTCTTTTAAAGAGAAGATATCCCAGCTTTTACAAAAGCTTATAATTAACATATATAAAAAAGGTATAAGACAAAAGGAAAGGACAAACAAGGTAGCTATAAAGAATAAAATTTTTATAAGTTTTTCTTCCTTCATAGAACTTCCTGTCTGAATTTTCCTAATTTTAAGTATATTATTGAGGCAATAAAGGATATTATAAAAAGGATAACTGAGATAGAAGAAGCATATCCAAAATCTCCTGTTATATAATATTTATAAGCATAAAGTGAAAGAGAGGTAGTAGTTCCTCCAGGACCACCTTTTGTGAGGACATAAATAAGATCAAAAATTCTTATGGCATCTATGGTTCTAAAAAGAAGTGCAATTATAATTGCAGGTTTTAAAAGAGGGAGTGTTATTTTAAAAAATCTTTGCAAAAAATTTGCTCTATCTATAACAGCTTGATAATATATCTCTTTTGGTATAGCTTGAAGCCCTGCAAGTAAAATGATAGCTACAAAAGGTGTGGTTTTCCATACATCTGCAATAACAAGAGCTACAAAAGCTGAAAATCCTGTTTCAAGCCAATTAACTGGTTCATTAATTATTCTTATTTTTAAAAGAATAAAATTTGTCAGACCATAACTATAATTATATATAAGTTCCCATAACCTTGCAGAAATTGCTGCTGGAATTGCCCAGGGAAGAAGCACACAAACCCTTATGAATCCTTTATAAGGAATTTCGTAATTTAGAACCAGGGTAAAGATAATTCCTAAAAAAATTTCAAGGGGAACAGAAATTATAATAAAAATAATAGTAAATTTTAAAGATTGCCAAAATCCACTATCACTTAATAGATAAAAGTAATTTTGAAACAAAACAAATCTTTTATTGAGAAAAATAATATCTCTAAAAAGGCTATTTATAAAAGTAGTTATAACTGGAATAAATATGAAAAAAAGTGTAAGAATAAAAACAGGTAATAAAAAAATAAAAGAGGTTTTAAGATCCTCTTTATAATAAGTTTTCATTCTTCATATCTTTTTATCATAAAATTTATTTCTTTTTCTGCAAGTTTTAGAGCCTCTTGAGGTGTTAATTTATTGGCTAAGGAGGCATTTATATATCTTTGCATAGTTTCTGAAATTAAAGGATAATAAGGCAAATTAGGTCTGGAAATAAGGTTATTAAAAATATGTTTTAATTTTTTAAAATGGGGTAAAGTTTTAAGTAATTCTTTATCCTCATATACATCTTTTCTTCCTGGATTCCATCCTAAATTTAAAGCTAATTTCTTTTGGATATTATATGAGAGAATAAATTCAACAAATTTCCAGCTTTCCTCTTTATGATCAGAATATCTTGATATTCCAATATGCCATCCACCAAGAGTTGAAGCAATTTTACCATTTTTAAAATGGGGTAAAGGAGCAATTCCTATTTTATTTCTTACTGGTGAATCATCTTTTTGATGTAATATCCAAGCATAAGGCCAGTTTCTTTCAAACAAAGCATAACCTTTTTGAAAATATATTCTTGTTTCTTCTTCCTTCATCTCAGTAAATGTATTAGGAGGAGATATTTTATAGTGATGAATAAAAGCTCTAAGGAGTTCCAGAGCTTTTATATTTTGAGGAGAATCAAGAATAATTTTATGATTATCAAAAACAACTCCTCCATTGTTAGAAGAAGCAATTTCTAAAAAATTACATATTAATCCTTCATACTGAGCTCCTTGCCATACAAATCCATAAAAATTAGGAATTTTTTTTCTCATAAAATTTTGCACTTTTAAAGAATAATTAATTAGCTCATTCCAGGTTTGGGGAGGTTGCTGGATTCCGAATTTTTTTAATAAATCTTTTCTATAATAAAGAATCCCTCCATCTATGTAAACTGGAAGAGCAATTATTTTTCCTTTATAAGTATCAACTTCACTTACTACATTTTTAAAGAAGATATCTAAAGAAAGAGGGCTCATTTTTAGATATTTATTTAGAGGTTCTAACCAGTTTGATCTTGAAAATTGAGCTATCCATATAACATCCATTAAAAAAACATCTGGATCTTCTGCCTTGGAAGCAAGGGCTATAACTAAACTTTGCCTTCTTTGGTCTGTATCAGCAGGTTGCTTAAGAATTTCAACTTCAATACCTGTTTGTTCTTCAAATTCTTTAACAATTTTATCCCAAAAAGCCACTTCATTTGGCGCCCCTCCAACCATAAAAGTTATTTTATTTTTATTTTTATATTTAGAGGAACAACTAATGAGGAAAATAATAGAAAAAAGAGAGAATAAAATTTTTAAAAATTTCATTTAGAAATCTATTTTCTTCTGTCTATAAAGTAATTACTTCCTTCTAAGGTTTTTATTAATCTTTTTATTTCTGTTGCTCTTGCAGAAATTTCTCCTATATGTTTAAATTTACCTTTATATACTGGAACTATAGCTATAGAAAGAGATGGAAGAGGTATTTTAGAAGTTTCTCCGACTCTATTAATAGAAATAAAATAGCCTCTTTCTAAATCTTTTCTGTGTAAAAAAGAAGGAATAAGGGTATTAAAACGTTTTATTATTTCTTTAGAAATTGTTTCAATCTTTTCTAAAGGCACAATAAAAACAAAATCATCTCCTCCTATATGACCGACAAAATAATCATCATTAGAGAATTCAGATACAGTATAAGTAAGAATTCTTGCTAAATTTTTAATCATTTCATCTCCTTGGGTGAATCCATAAGTATCATTATAAGCTTTAAAATTATCTAAATCTACATAAGCTATAGCATAAGGTTTAGAACTTTTGAGAACTCTTTCTATTGCTTTTGAAATAGAAGTATTTCCAGGAAGCCCTGTTAAGGGATTATTATCAGAAATTCTTTCAATTCTTTTCAAACTATATTCAATCCTTAAAAAAACTTCTGTAAGGTCTTTATTAAGAGTAAAAAAATCATCAGCCCAGTCAGAAATTGATAATAGAAACTCAGAATCTAATTTATCCAAAATTAAAATTAATGGAATATTAACTAAATTAAAATTTTTTCTCAATTCAATTAAATCATTTAAACCTTTTTGATTTTTAGGATAATAATATAAAATCATAGAAGGTGGATTAAACAAAATAGCATTTAGAAATTTTTTAAACTCATAAAAAGATTTTAAAGAATATTTATTTTTTAAAAAAACCTTTAAAGAATTTTTCCAATCTTTAAATAATTTATTTTTTTTCAGAAAAGCATAAATAAGTTTTTTAGAATAGGGCATATTTTTAATTAGTTAATTCCATGTCTCTCTTAAGTTCTTCAGTAAAGAATTTCAATTCATAAAGTCTTGGTTCTAATTTAAAGAAAATTTCTTTTATTTCAAAAATATTTAATTTCAAAATTTTTAAAGCTTTTTCTTGTAAAATAGGGACTTTTTTATACAAGGAACTTCCATACCCTCTGGCATGAACTAAAACATTTGAAAGATGCACTATAGCAGCTTCTTTTTTAAATTTTTTTGCCTTTTCAAGTTCATGATGAGCATCAACCGCTTCTATAAGTCTATCAGGAATATTCCAAATTCTCATTAAAAAACTTCCTATTTCTGCATGATCTATTCCAAGAATTTCTTTTTCAGCTTTAAGAGGGTCTTTGTTATTTTGCACCAGTTCTAATATTTTTTTGTAATCCTCTTTAAAACTTATTTTTTCTACAATTTTCCCCAGATCATGAAGAAGACCTGCAGTAGCAACTTCTTGAGGTTCTTTCAATTCTAACTTTTCAGCTAAAATCTTTGAACAAGCAGCAACTCCTATTGAATGCTCCCAAAGATTCACATCCTCTTTATAAATAATATCAAAAATAGAGGAGGTAATAATTAAAACTTTAACTATATTGATTCCGAGAAGCATAAGAGCATTTTGAACCGTGCTTACTTTCTTAGGAAATCCATAAAAGGCAGAATTAGCTAATCTTAAAATTTTAGCGGTTATAATCTGATCTTTTTCGATTAAATCTGCAATTTGATGAATGGAAGTTTTTTCATCCTCTATCATTCTATTTAACCTTTGAACAATAGGAGGTAAAATAGGAAGTCCTTCTAATTTTCTTAATTTTCTTTTTACTTCTTTTCTTTTCTCTGAAAGATTTAAATTCATTTTTTACCTCATTTTTAAGATTCCTGAGAACTTTGTAACTCCTGATACTTTTCTTCTAAAAATTCTTTAAGAAGTTTTTTTATTTCAAGCAAGTTTTTATCAGTTATACCTTCAAATCTTTTTTCTAATTCTTTTAATTCTTCTTCTAAACTTTTTTCCCAGGGAAGTTTTACAGGATTTCCTTCAACTGTAACAAAATTAACTCCGAATTCTTCAAACCGTTTAATATGGTCTTCTGTTAATTCTATTCCTTTTCCACAAAGCACTCTACCATTAGCATCAATTACTTCTTCATAAGTTTTCATACCTGGTTTTATATAAGATAAGGGTAAACGTTGCATTTTTTTCTCCTTTAAATAATTTTATTTAAACTATACTCAATAATTCCTTCTGCTCCCAGTTCTAAAAGTTTTGGAACAAGTTCTCTTACTTCTTTTTCAGAAACTACTATTTCTAAAGCATACCACTTTTTTTGATAAAGAGGAGAGATAGTAGGAGAGGTTATACTTGGTAAGATTTGCACTACCTTCTCTAAACTTTCCTCAGGCACATTCATCTTTAATCCTACTTTTTTATGAGCATTAAGAGCACCTTTTAAAAGAACTGCAATTTGTTGAATCTTTTTTCTTTTCCAATCGGTTTGCCAAGCTATTTCATTAGCAATAAGTTGAGGATAGGTAATTAGAAGTTCATAAATAATTTTTAAACCGTGTGCTTTAATGGTAGTTCCAGTTTCAGTTACTTCAACAATTGCATCTGCCAATCCTTGCACAACTTTTGCTTCTGTTGCTCCCCAAGAATAACTTACTTCTACAGGAATCCCCTTTTCTGCAAAAAACTTTTTAGTAAAATTAACAAGTTCAGTGCTTATTTTTTTATTTTTAAGATCTTCGAGTTTTTCAATTCCAGAATCTTCTTTTACTGCTAAAACCCATCTGGCAGGTTTTTGACTTACTTTTGAATAAATAAGATCTTCAACAATTACCACTTTTGATTCATTCTCTAAAATCCAGTCTTTACCTGTGATTCCTGCATCAAGTATACCTGCTTCTACATATTTGCTCATTTCTTGGGGTCTACAAATTACCATTTCTAATTCTGGATCATCAACCTCTGGAAAATAATTTCTCTGATGAACATCAATTGTCCAGCCTCCCTTTTCAAAAAGGTCAATGGTTGCTTTTTCTAAGCTACCTTTAGGGATTCCAAATTTAAGCTTTTCCATAAATTTCCTCCGGATCATATAGTTTTTCTTCAATTATTATAAGTTCGTCATTTTTTAATTTTCTATAAAAACAACTCATATAACCTTTATGGCATACAGGTCCTTTTGGTTCTACTTTAAAAAGTATAGTATCTTCATCACAGTCAATATAAATCTCTTTTAAAACCAAGTAATGTCCAGAAGTTTCACCTTTAAGCCAGAGTTTATTTCTGGTTCTGCTGTAAAAATGAATAAGACCTGTTTCTAAGGTTTTTTCCCATGCTAATTCATTAAGAAAACCAAGCATCAAAACTTTCCCTGTATTAAAATCTTGAACAATAGCAGGAACTAAGCCATTTCCTTTTTCAAAATTAGGTTTATACTTCATTCAAATCCTCCACAAATTTTTTCAATTTTTTTTCAGGATTTGAACTTTTTACTAAAGAGGTTCCTATTAAAACTCCTTTAAATCCTATTTTTTTAATTTCTTTAAGCTCTTTAGAACTATTATAACCACTTTCTGCAATTACAGGAATATTTTTGGGAATGAAAGGGAAAAGTTTAAGACTTTGATTTATATCTACTTTAAGATTGGAAAGATTTCTATTATTTATTCCTATGATTTCAGCTCTTGCTTTAAGAGCTTTTTCCAAATCCTCTTCATCATGAATTTCTACTAAGCTTGAAAGTCCCAGTTTTTTTGTATATTTAATCAATTCTGAAAGTTTAGCATCACAAAGTATAGAACTTATTAACAAAACTATATCTGCACCAAAAGCTTTGGCTTCTTCAATCTGAATAGGATCAAGAATAAAGTCTTTTCTTAAGAGAGGTAAATTAGTTTTACTTCTTATACTTGCTAAATATTCTAAGGATCCTTTGAAATATATTTCTTCAGTAATTACTGAAATAGCTTTTGCTCCCCCTTTTTCATAAGCTTTTGCCAGAGCTAAAGGATTAAAATTTTTTCTAAAATCATTCTTTAAAGGGCTTGCTCTTTTTATCTCTGCTATAATTACAAAATTCTGTTTTAAAAGATATTTTTTAAAATTAATAGGGGTTCTATCCCAGAAAGGTCTAAAATAAAGCCCTTTTTGTTTTCTTTTTAAAACTTCATAATATTTTTCAATCAAAATCTGATTTAAAATTTGGTTGATTTTGTAATTTTTCATAGTAACCTTAAAAAAGTTTTTTCCTTAATTTTAAACTGTAGAAAAATTTTTAAAAGATGTTAATATCTTTAAAAATTCATAGAATTTTTTTTCAAATGGAGGAAATTTTATGAAAAGGACTTATCAACCAAGTAGAATTAAGATGAAAAGAAAGCATGGATTTAGAGTTAGAATGAGAACTCGTGCAGGAAGAAGAATCCTTAGGAATAGGAGAAAAAAAGGACGCTGGCGTTTAACTGTGTAATTTGTGAAAAAAGAGGGATTATCTAAAAAAGAAAGACTTAGAAAAGATAAAGAGTTCCAGGCAGTTTTTAGAGAGGGTAAAAAACTTTGGATAAACTCAATTTTGTTGATTATATATAAGCCAAATAGTTTAAATTATAGAAGGCTTGGAATAGTAGTTTCTAAAAAAATTAAAAAAGCTACTCAAAGAAACAAAGTAAAAAGATGGATTAGAGAATTATTTAGAAGGAATAAAAATTGGTTTCCTGAAAATTGTGATATAATAATAATTCCTCATCCAAATTTATTAAATTTGGAATATAAAAAATTGATGGAAATTGCAAGAGAAAAACTTCTTTCTTTAAGAAAAGAGATTTCCTTCAATGATAAAGAAGCTAATAATTAAATTTATTACATTTTATCAGCGGTTTGTTTCTCCTTTCTTTTCTATCTATTTAGGTATCAATTGTAAATTTTATCCCTCATGTAGTGAATATACTAAGGAAGCTATAGAAAAATATGGTTTACTAAAAGGAAGTTATTTAGGATTTAAAAGACTTCTTAGGTGTCATCCTTTTTCTCCTGGTGGGTATGACCCTCTTTGTTCTAATTCTTCAAAAAAGGAGGAAGGTATTTAATGGAAAAGAGAGTATTATTAGCGATGGTTATTTCTTTTGCTATAATTTTTCTTTTTAATTATCTTTATATGAAATTTATGCCTGCTCCTCAACCTCCTCAAACTCAACCATCTAACAAAACACAAATTAAAAAGAAAGAAAGCCTTTCTACTACCAAAAAAATTGAGGCGAAATCTAAACAAATAAAAATTCCTCAATTCTTATCTACTAATCTTAAAACTTATATTTTGGAATCTCCAAAATATAAAGTTTCAATTACTTCTAAAGGAGCAAGATTTAATAAATTTCAATTAAAAGAGTATTCCAAAGAAAAAAATAAAAAAGAACCTATTGAACTTGTTTCTGCACCATTTGAATCACTCCCCTTAGAAATCTATTTAGAATCAGCTCCTGAAATAGCAGTAATAAACTATAGTGGACCTAAGAAAAATAAATTTTTTCTTGAAAATTCAACCACTCAAACTCTTAAATTTGTAAGTTCTTTTAAAAATATAGTTTTAGAAAAAAATTTTACTTTTAAAAAAGATTCTTATTTTATAGATGTTTCTTTTAAAATTTTTAATAAAGGAAATAGGATAATAAAAGATAGAGTCCTTTTAAGAGGAGTGTTTTCTCCTTTTGCAGATGGCACAAGATATGTATTTAAAGGTCCTTTCTATTATACAGACCACTTAAATGAGGTAAAAATAAAAGACACTTTTAAGGAATATGTAGGAGCTCTTAAATATCTTGGATATGAAGATACTTACTTTATGGTAGCAGTGATTCCTCAGAATCTCAGAAATGCAACTTATAGAGCAACTTTTAGAAATATTAATAAAACTACCCAAGAGTTTATTCTCTGGCTTCCACCCTTTGAACTTAAACCCCAACAGGAAATGACCTATAAATTTAAGATTTATATGGGACCTAAAAAAATAGAAGAAATGAAAAAAGAATACCCTCTTTTAGGAAAAGCCCTCTATTTTGGTATTTTTGACTTCATAGCTAAACCCCTTCTTTATATTTTAAAATTTAGCAACCAATTTACCGGAAATTTCGGATGGGATATTGTTCTTATAACTATCTTATTGAGATTTCTCTTTTTTCCTTTAAATCATATTAGTTATAAAAGCATGAAAAGGATGCAGGAGATTCAGCCCATTATTCAAAGACTCAGAGAGAAATATAAAGATGATCCTCAAACTTTGCAGAAAGAGCTTATGAATGTGTATAGGCGTTATAAAATAAATCCATTTTCAGGTTGTTTACCTATTCTTGTTCAGATTCCTATATTTATAGCTTTTTATAAAGTATTGCTTATGGCTATTGAATTAAGACATGCACCTTTTATGTTATGGATTAATGATTTAAGTGCTCCTGAAAGGCTATATTTAGGAAATTTTCATATACCTTATTTAGGAGGAATACCTATACTTACTATTTTGATGGGGGCTTCTATGTTTGTTCAGCAGAAGCTTACTCCTTCAACCACTGATCCTTTACAGACTAAAATAATGCTTTTAATGCCTCTGATTTTTTTGGTTCTTTTTATAAATTTCCCTTCAGGATTGGTTTTATATTGGTTTGTAAATAATATTTTGTCTATTGTTCAACAAATTTTTACACTTAAGTTATTTAAAAAATAATCTGAAAATGGAGGGTCATGATGGAGAAAGAATTAGAAGGGAAAAGTTTAGACCAATTAGTTGAAGTTGCTTGTCAAGAATTGGGTTGTGTTCCTGAGGATCTTGAATTAGAGATTCTTGAATTTTCTACCTCCCCAGGTCTTTTAGGAATTTCAGGTAAAAAAATCAGGATTAAAGCAAGAATAAAACCAGATAAGGTGCTTTCAGAAAGAGCTAATCATGCTCTTATGTTTCTTAAAGAGGTGCTTAATTATGCAGACCTAAAAATAGAAACCAAAACTAATCTTCTTAAAGATAAAATGCAGGTAGAAATTCTTTTATCTGGAGAGGATGTAAAATATTTAATTCAGAATGGTGCAGAGCCCTTATCAGCACTTGAATTTTTAACAAATAAAGTAGTAGCAAGAGCTTTAGGAGTAGGTCCTAAGATTGTTCTTAAACCAGAAGGTATTGATATTGAGAGAGAAAAAAAACTTGTAAATGCAGTAAAAAGAGCTATTGAGAAAATTAAGAATAATAAAGAGCCTCAAGTTATAAAAATTGGATCACAAAGAGAACAAAGAATTGTCTTAAATCTTTTAAGACAAGAAGAAAATATAGGTTATATAATAGAGGGAGAAGGAAAACAAAAAAGAGTTATATTAAGTTGGAAAGAATAGATTGAAGCCCAAACTTTATCAGGAAGATACAATAGCTGCTATTGGCACACCTCTTGGTAAAGGAGCTATTGGTGTTATTAAAATAAGTGGAGAATCTGCCCTTTCTATTCTAAAAAAAATATTTCGACCTTTCAAACCAAGAGAACAATTTGAATCACATAAACTCTATTATGGTTTTATAGTTGATCCAAAGAGTGAAAGAATCATAGATGAGGTTCTTGCTGTTTATATGAAAAAACCTAAAACCTATACTCGTGAGGATGTAGTAGAGATATATGCTCATAGTGGATATTATATTTTGAAAAAAATTTTAGAACTTGTTTTTTGGGCAGGAGCAAGACCTGCTGAACCAGGAGAGTTTACTCTTAGAGCCTATTTAAACGGACGGATAGATCTTTCACAAGCAGAAGCTATACAAGAACTTGTGTCAGCTAAAACTGAAACAGCCTTAAATTTAGCTCTTAATACCCTTTTAGGAAAACTTTCAGAAAAAGTAAATACTTTAAGAAATGAACTTTTAGAAATTCTCGTTCTGGTTGAAAGTGCTATAGATTTTCCTGAAGAAGATATTGAAATAATGGAACCTCAGAAGCTTTCTAAAAAAATAAAAGAAAAAATTTTGCCTACTATTGAGACCCTTATTAAAAACTATGAAGAAGGAAAAATTTATAAAGAAGGAATCAATTTAGTTATAGCAGGAAAACCTAATGTTGGAAAATCTTCTTTAATGAATGTGCTTTTAAAAGAAGAAAGAGCTATTGTAACTCCTATTCCAGGGACAACAAGAGATTTTTTGGAAGAAGAAGCAACTATTGAAGGGCTTCCTGTAAAACTTATAGATACAGCAGGACTTAGAGAAACTGAAGATATAGTTGAAAAAATAGGAGTAGAAAGAGCTAAAAAGAAATTAAAAGAAGCAGATCTTATATTATTTTTGGTTGATGTAAGTGAAACTCCTTCTAAAGAGGACTTTAAAATTTATCAAGAAGTTAAAAAATTTCCTCATTTAGTAGTTTTGAATAAAATAGATATTCAACCTAATTATTTAAAGGAATGGAAAGAAGAATTATCCAGATGGGGTGTTGATGGATTTTTAGAAATTTCAGTAAAAGAAAATATTAATTTAGATGTGCTTAGTAAAGAGATTTTTGAAAAAATAACCTCTGAAAAAAGAGCTGAAGTCCCTGAAGTAGTGCCTAATTTGAGACAAAAGATTGCTCTGGAAAAAGCCAGAGAATATCTCTTAAACACATTAAAGGAACTTGAAAAACCTAATCCCTTACCAGAGCTTATAGCTATTGAAGTAAGATCTGCAATTTCAAGTCTTTCTGAAATAATAGGAGAGGTAACTACAGAAGACCTTTTAACTCAAATTTTTTCAACCTTCTGTATCGGAAAGTAAGACAATGCAGATTGCTATTGATACTGGAGGAACATTTACAGACCTCGTTTATTTAGAAAATGGATTTCTTAAATCCAAAAAAATATTTTCAACTCCAAAAGATCCTTCTCAAGCAATATTAGAACTTCTTTTTCAACTCCCTAAACAAAATATTAAAACACTTATTCATGGAAGCACAGTTGGAACAAATACATTTTTAGAAAGAAAAGGAGCTAAAATTGCCTTTATTACTACTTCTGGTTTTGAAGATCTTCTTTTTATTGGTCGTCAGGCAAGACCAAAGCTATATGACTTTTTTGTAGAAAAACCACGTCTGATTGTTTTAAAAGAAAATTGTTTAGGTGTTAAAGAAAGAATTGGCTCAAAAGGAGAGATTATAAAATCTCTTGATTCTTCAGAAATAGAAAGGATTTTAAAAAAGCTTAAAGAGAATCCTGTAGAATCTATTGCTATATGTCTTATTAACAGTTATCTTAATTCCTCTCATGAGTTAAAATTAAAAAAAGAAATCTTACAACTTGGACTTCCTATAAGTATATCTTCTGAAATTCTTCCTGAATTTAGAGAGTTTGAAAGAGCATCAACCACAGCTATAAATGCCTATCTTGCTCCTATAATGTCTAAGTATTTAGAAAATCTCAGAAAAAAACTACCTGGAATTAATCTCTATATTCAGCAATCAAATGGGGGATGGCTTACAGTTGAAGAAGCAAGCAAATTTGCTTCACATACCATTCTTTCTGGACCAGCAGGAGGAGTAAGTGGTGCATTTACATGGGCAAAAGCTCTTGGCATATCAAAGATTATTACCTTTGATATGGGAGGGACCTCAACAGATGTATGTTTAATTGATGGAAGAATACCATTTACAAAAGAATACAATTTAGATGGATTTCCTTTAAGCCTTCCTGTTATAGATATTCATACTGTTGGTGCTGGGGGTGGCTCAATTGCTTATGTGGATGTAGGAGGGGCTTTAAAAGTGGGTCCAGAGAGTGCTGGAGCAGATCCTGGTCCAGCCTGCTATGGTAAAAGTCTTCTTCCTACTGTTACAGATGCTAATCTTGTTTTAGGTCGGCTTTTACCAGATGCCTTTTTAGGAGGAATATTTGAGCTTCAAAAAGGCCGATCTTTCGAAGCTATATCCTCTATTTCTCAAAAACTTGGGCTTTCTTTAGAAGAAACAGCACTTGGTATTATTAAAGTTGCTAACATAAACATGGGTAGAGCATTAAGACGAGTTTCCTTAGAAAGAGGATATGATCCTCAAGATTTTGCATTATTTTGTTTTGGAGGAGCAGGGGGTCTTCATGCTTGCTCTCTTGCTAAAGAACTTGAAATAAAAGAAATTATAATACCTAAACTTGCTGGTGGTTTCTCAGCCTTTGGACTTCTTTTTTCTCCACCTTTAAAAGACTTTTCCCAAACAGTCTGGATTGAAGCTAAAGAAAAAGAAAAACTTCTAAAGTATATTAAAGAGCTTAAAAATTTGGCTTTTTCTTATATGAAAGGTCTTGGTTTTGAACCTGAAAGCCTTTCTTATGAGATCTTTTTAGATATGCGTTATAAAGGACAAGGCTTTGAACTAACTATTCCATATTCAGAAGATTATGTAAGTTCCTTTGAGCAAGAGCATAAAAGACAGTTTGGATATAAGGCAACTCATTTTCCTATTGAAATTGTAACTTTAAGAATTAGAGTAAAGGGGAATCCTTCTGAGGATAGCTGGAAGATAGAAAAGGGAAAAAATTTTTATCCACTTTCTCAAACTAAGGTTTTTACTGAAAAAGGATGGATAGAGGTTCCTGTGATAGATTGGAACACCCTTAGAATAGGAGAAAGTTTTAAAGGTCCTGCACTTATTGTAGAGGAATTTACTACTGTATGGGTTGAAGAGGATTTTAAAGTAAAAGTAGATGAAAATTATACTTTAAGGTTGTTTAAATTATGAAAGCTATTGAATTAGAAATTTTTAATAATCTTTTTTCAGCAATTGCTGATGAAATGGGAATTGTGCTCAGGCGTTCTGCTTTTTCTCCAAATATAAGAGAAAGATGTGATTTTTCTTGTGCTATATTTGATGAAAAGGGAGAGCTGGTAGCTCAGGCTTCACATATTCCTGTCCATCTTGGCGCTATGCCAGAAACAATGAAAAGTATTTTGCCTCTTTTTGAATGGAAACCCGGAGATGTAATAATCACTAATGATCCCTTTTGTGGAGGCACTCATCTTCCAGATATTACCCTTATTAAACCTATCTTTTTTAAAAATGATTTAGCTTTTTTTCTTATTGTAAGAGCTCATCATGCTGATGTAGGTGGTAAATATGCAGGATCTATGGCTGTAGCTACCCATATCGAAGAAGAAGGAATCTTAATAAGACCTACTTATTTAATAAAAGAAGGAAAGATTCAGAAAGACTTTATAGAAAATCTTTTGGTAAAACTCCGTAATCCTCAGGAAAGAGAAGGTGATTTTAATGCTCAGATTGCCTCTCTTTTGAGAGGAGAAGTGCGTTTAAATGAAATGTATAAGAAATATGGACTTCCTAAATTAAAAGAAATTATAGATGAGCTTAAGAATTATTCTCAAAGAGCTATGGAAAAAATTCTTGAGAAAGTTCCACCTGGGAATTATTCCTTTATAGACTATCTTGATGATGATGGTTTGGAAGAGGAGAATATTCCGATAGAAGTTGAAATAAGGTTTAAAGAAAAAAAGGCGATTGTGGATTTTAGTAAAAGTGCATCCCAAGTAAAAGGTTGTGTTAATGCTCCAAAGGCAGTAACTTACTCTGCAGTTTATTATGTATTTCTTTCGCTTTTAAATACTCTTGGTGAATATCCTATAAATCAGGGATGCTTTAGACCAATAGAAATTATTACAAAGCCTGGCACAATTGTTTCGGCAACCTATCCTTCTGCTGTAGCAGCAGGAAATGTAGAAACTTCTCAGCGTATAGTGGATACACTTTTAGGAGCTCTTTCGCAGGCTTTTCCTGATTTAATTCCCTCAGCTTCTTGTGGAACTATGAATAATATTGCTATTGGAAATGAAAAATTTGCTTATTATGAAACTATTGGTGGTGGAATGGGAGGAAGACCCGGAAAAGAAGGTTTAAGTGGTGTGCATACTCATATGACAAATACTTTGAACACTCCTGTTGAAGCTCTGGAGCATGATTACCCTATAAGGATTGAACGTTATGCTATAAGAGAAAACTCTGGAGGCAAAGGTAAATATAGAGGAGGTAATGGACTTATTAGAGAATATACTTTTTTGGAAGCTTGCACTGTAACTATACTTTCTGAAAGGAGAAAAATCAGTCCTTATGGTCTTTTTGGAGGAGAATCAGGTAAAAGAGGAGAAAACTTACTTATTAAAGGAGAAAATAAAATTTTTCTTCCGGGAAAAATAAATCTTCAGGTTAAGAAAGGAGATAGAATAATTATTATGACTCCAGGAGGTGGAGGTTGGGGAAAAATGGAATAGTTTTAAGTATAGCTGGTTTTGATCCTACAGGTGGTGCCGGAGTTCTTTTAGATGTAAAAATATTCAATCTTTTAGGATTAAAAGGAGCTGGGATTCCAACTGCTCTTACTTTGCAAAATACTTCAGTGTTTGAAGGCTGGGAGCCTGTCAAACCTGAATATCTGGAAAGAACTTTAAAACTTGTTTCTTCAGATTTGCCTGTAAAAGGTATTAAAATAGGAATGATAGGAACTTCTGAAAATGCTGAAATTATTGGAAATTTTTTAAAAAGAGAAAGAAATAAAATATCCTGGGTAGTTTTAGATCCTGTGCTTAAAGCAACATTAAATTATTCCCTATTTTCTTCTCACAACTTTATAAAAGTTTTAAAAACAAAAATTTTACCCTTTGTAGATGTAATAACTCCTAATATATTTGAAGCAAGCTTTTTAACAGAAAAAAATATAAGAAAAAGAAAAGAACTTTTAGAAATAGCTAAGGAAATATTGGATCTGGGAGTGAAAATAGTAATTATTAAAGGATGGACAAGCTTACAATTTGTCTGGGATTTATTTTTTATCCAAAATAAATCTTTCTTTTTAAGAAGAAAAAAATTAACTGGTAATTTTCATGGAACAGGATGTGCTTTTTCTTCTGCACTTCTTTCTTATTTAGTATTGGGATTTAAACCTGAGGAGGCTTTTAAAAAAGCTAAAAATTGGTTATACTTAAAGCTTAAAAAAGCAGAAAGAGAAAAAATAGGAGGAAAGTTATGGCTATTTCTTTAGAGGAGGTTTATAAAATTGCGCATCTTTGTAGACTTGACTTTAATGAAGAGGAAGCAAAAGTTCTTACTGAAGAGCTTTCAAGAATTTTAGACTATTTTAAAAAACTACAAACCTTAAATACTGAAAATGTAGCTCCTACTTTTCATGCTTTAAGAGTAAAAACACCTTTTAGAGAGGATAAGGTTAAAGAATTTCCATATATAGAAGACATTTTAAAAAATGCACCTCAACTTTATGAAAGAATGATAGTTGTTCCCAAGGTGGTTAAAGCACCATAAAAATTTTTGTAGGAGGAAAAATGGCAAATATTGATTTAAAAGAGCTAACTCTTTGTGAAACTTTAAAACTTTTAGAGAAAAAGAAGATAAGTAGTAAAGAACTGGTAGAAGAAAATTTAAAACAAATTAAGAAAATAGATCCTTTGATAAAAGCATTTCTTTATGTAGATGAAGAAGGAGCCCTTAAGTCTGCTGAAGAAGCAGACAAACTTATTCAAAAAGGTGAGAAAAAAAAGCTTTTAGGTATTCCTATTTCTATAAAAGATAATATCTGTATTAAAGATCTTCCTACAACTTGTGCTTCCAAAATTTTGCAAAATTTTATTGCTCCTTACAATGCCACAGTTATAGAAAAACTCAAAGCAGAGGGAGCAATTTTTATAGGAAAAACCAATTTAGATGAATTTGCTATGGGTTCTTCTACTGAAAATTCTGCTTTTTTTCCTACGCACAATCCTTGGGATTTAGAAAGAGTTCCTGGTGGTTCATCTGGTGGTTCAGCAGCAGCTGTTGTAAGTAGAATGGGGCTTGGGTCTCTTGGTTCAGATACTGGTGGTTCTATAAGACAGCCTGCTGCTTTTTGTGGAGTAGTAGGGATGAAGCCCACTTATGGACTTGTTTCTCGTTTTGGTCTGGTAGCTTTTGCTTCATCTTTAGATCAAATTGGTCCCTTTGGTATAACTGTAGAAGATACAGCTCTTTTATTACAAATTATTGCAGGATATGACCCTAAAGATTCTACTTCTGCTCCAGTAGAAGTTCCTGATTTCTTAAATTTTATTAAAGAAAACGAAAAGACTTCTTATAAAATTGGTCTTCCTAAGGAATATTTTGGGAGCGAGATAGATACAGAAATGACTAAAATTATTTCAGAAATTATAGAAAAACTAAAAACCAAACATGATATAAAAGAAATAAGTCTTCCACATACAGAGTATGCAGTAGCAACTTATTATATAATTGCTCCTGCTGAGGCATCTTCTAATTTAGCTCGTTATGATGGAGTAAAATATGGATTTAGGGTAAAAGCTAAAAATCTGATTGAGATGTATAAAAAAAGCAGAGCTCTTGGTTTTGGTAAAGAAGTAAAAAGAAGAATAATGCTTGGAACTTATGCTCTTTCTGCTGGTTATTATGATGCCTTTTATTTAAAAGCTTCCAAAGTAAGAACGCTAATTTTACAAGATTTCTTGAATGCTTTTAAAGAAGTGGATTTAATTTTGACTCCAGTTACTCCTACCCCTCCTTTTAAAATTGGAGAAAAGATTTTTGATCCATTACAGATGTATCTTTCTGATATTTTTACTATTCCTGTTAATTTAGCAGGACTTCCAGGAATAAGCATTCCTATAGGTCTTACTTCTAATAATCTTCCAGTGGGTGTTCAGGTGATAGGACCACATTTTAAAGATGAGTTAGTATTAAGTCTTGCTTATCAAATAGAAAAAGAAGTAAACATGAAATTTATTCCTCCTATTTTGAAAAATTAAAAAATGAGAAAAAAAGCTTTAGGAAAAGGACTTTCTGAACTTATTCCTGAAATTGAAGAAGAGAGTATAAAATATATTCCTGTAGAGAATATTTTTTATTCTTCTCTTCAGCCGAGAATTCAGTTTAGAGAAGATGAATCTTTTGAAGAATTGATAAAATCAATTAAAGAAAGGGGTATTTTACAGCCTATTTTAGTAAGAGAAAAAGGTGGTGGACTTTATGAATGTATAGCTGGAGAGAGAAGATTAAGAGCTGCTCAAAAAGCAGGTTTAAAGGAAGTTCCTGCTATTATAAAAAATCTATCTGATGAAGAAGCTCTTATAGTTGCACTTATAGAAAATTTGCAAAGAAAAAATTTAAATCCCTTAGAAGAAGCATTTGGATATAAAAATCTTATTGAAAAATTTGGATATACTCAGGAGGAAGTAGCAGAAAAAGTAGGAAAGGATAGAGCAACTATTGCAAATCTTTTAAGACTTTTGAAACTTCCTCCTATTATTCAGGAAGATCTTTTAGAAGAAAGACTTACAGTTGGACATGCTAAGGTGCTTCTTTCTCTTGATTCTGAAGAGAAACAGATATATGTGCGAAATCTTATTTTAAAAAAAGGACTCTCTGTAAGAGAAACAGAAAAATTAGTTTCTCATTTGCAGAAAGAAGGCATTTCTAAAAAGAAAAAAGAACCAGATCCAGATTTGGTCTATCTTTCAGAGGAATTAAGTAAACTGATAGGAACTCAAGTTCAGGTAAAAACAAGGAAGAAAAAGACTTATTTTATTTTTGAATTTGATGAGCTTGAAAGAGCTGAGAATTTTATTGAGAAATTAAAAAAAGCCTTTTCTTTTTAAAATTTGATACTTGTTTTTTAATTTTAAATTCTTATTTTTTATAATCGAAATTTTTTCAATAAATTTAAAAAATGAATAGATACAAGTTTTTAAAAATTTTGGTTTTATGTTTTTTATTTTGTATTTCTTGTAAAGCTAAACTTAATATTGAGACTTTATTTCCTAAAAATATTTCCAAACTTAGTCTTATCCAGCTTATCGAGGGTAAAAAGGCTATAGAAATGGTTAATAAAATTCATGGGAAACCTATAGATGCTAAAAATGCTTGGATAGCTTATTATAAAGAAATTTCTAATAAAAGCACTAATGAAGCAACAGTTTGGGTTTCAGAAGCATTTAGTTCTTTTCAAGCTAAAAAACAAACAGAAAGCATGATGGAAAAAATTATAAATTCTAAAAAGCCTTTTTATAATATCCAAAAATTGGATGGAATTTATATATTTTATGGTCTTGGTAAAAAACATGCAGTTTTTTGTAAAAATAGATTAGTTTTTTGGATTTCAGCAAATTTTGAGATTTTCGATGATGTATTGAACTATTATAAAAAACTAAAATAGGAGGAACAACCATGCGTATAGCGCAGGTTGCTCCTCTTTATGAGAGTGTTCCTCCCAAACTTTATGGTGGAACTGAAAGAGTAGTTTTCTATTTAACAGAAGAACTTATAAAAATGGGGCATGAAGTTATTCTTTTTGCAAGTGGAGATTCCCAAACTAAAGCCAAATTAATTCCTATTTGTCCAAATGCTCTAAGGCTTGATAAAAATTGTAAAGACTTCATAGTTTGGCATCTTCATATGCTGGAAGAGGTTTTTAAAAGAGCAAAATTTTTCGATATTATCCATTTTCATATAGAGTATTTACATCTACCACTGGCAACCAGGTATAATGTGCCTTTTATTACCACTTTACATGGAAGACTTGATCTTCCAGAATATATTCCTTTTTTTAAAAATTTTAAAAATGCTCCTTTTGTATCTATTTCTAATTCTCAGAGAAAGCCTCTTTCTTGGTTAAACTGGCAAGCAACTATTTATCATGGACTTCCTGAAGATCTATATAAATTTTATCCTGAAAGAGGGAAATATCTTGCTTTTCTTGGAAGAATTTCCCCAGAAAAAAGACCTGATAGAGCTATTAAAATTGCTGAAAAATTTGGTATGACCTTAAAAATTGCTGCTAAGATTGATAAAGTTGATGAAGCATATTTTAAAGAAGTGATTAAACCTATGCTTAAAAGTCCCTGGGTAGAATTTATTGGAGAAATCGGAGAAAAGGAAAAAAATGAATTTTTGGGGAATGCTTATGCCTTAGTATTTCCTATAGACTGGCCTGAACCTTTTGGTTTAGTTATGGTTGAAGCCCTTGCTTGTGGAACCCCTGTGGTAGCATGGAATTGTGGATCTGTCCCCGAAATAATAGAAAATGGTAAAACAGGCTTTATTGTTGAAAGTATTGAATCTGCAGTAAAGGCTTTAGATAAAGTAAAAGACCTTAATAGAGAAGATTGTAGAAAAAGCTTTGAAAAG
>Ga0190337_1000026_pt1 | contig 25967 bp, 51 predicted proteins | sample 4872041011_MG_FD_161677 | JGI IMG/M metagenome (GOLD analysis project Ga0190337, IMG submission 161677) | Hydrothermal vent sediment bacterial communities from Southern Trench, Guaymas Basin, Mexico - 4872-04-10-11_MG | ecosystem: Environmental > Aquatic > Marine > Hydrothermal vents > Sediment ...
GCTATCGGTGCTGCTACTGAGAAGGAGCAGGCTGTTGGGGAGCTGGGCGCCTTTGCTGCGCTTATACTAGCGATGGCTATTATGTCTAGGTACTTTGCTCCTAGCACCGCTACGATAGTGATGCCCAACGGTATGCAAATAGAGATTCCTATGAGCACAGTACCTTGGATAGGCTTAGGGCTGCTGGGGTTCTACGTCGTTGGTATCTACATGGGTGCTGACCCTAAGCGCCTTGGGCTGTGGGTGCTCAGCATAGTGCTGCTACCCCTGTGGGTTACTACTGAGGGTGTGCTGAGGGTGCTGTTCACGGTGGTATTCGCTCTTATCGGTGCCTATCCGCTGGTGTCTGCGCCTGCTGCTGGTGGTGGGCTGCTAGCTGTTCTACCGATTATGAGCGTTGAGCGCAGGGCATTTCAGATAAACGTTGAGTATATCAACACCGCCTACCTGTTCCTGCTACCCGTAGTGCTGTTCTTTGCGCTAGACCCGTTCAAGGTGGTTAAGAACAAGATGGTTAGCGACCTAGCGGGCGTTATAACGGTGTTCCTAGCGTTCATAGATATTCTAAACTATGCTTGGCTCGCAGCCTAAACGAAATTGGTTTTTTACATAATTCTTAAAGCATATAAGTTTGTGTAATGGAATTATCTTTTGAAAGGAGGTGTTAGATTTGAGTATGGCTGGGGAGAAGACGCTACAGGTTGTTGGTGTTCTGCTGCTCCTCGGAGTAATCGCTATGGGCGTGCTCACCTACACGGAGATGACTGGGCACACGCAGATTCTGGAGGCTATCAAGGAGGGTGTAGAGACACTAAAGAACTGGTTCATACCCAGCGTTAGCGAGCTGAGCATAACTACAGGGGAGTATAGTGGGCTCACCATCACTAAGGAGGACAACAAGGTTACTGTTACGGGTAACCTATCCGCTGGGTCTAAGTACACCATAGTAACGGCTGAGCTGAAGACTGATAAGGAGGCTACCCTGCTGCTAGACCTCAGCAACGGGCTTAGCAACACTAGCGTGGATATTGAGGTAACCGCTACCGATGCTATAGTTGATGGTGATACTAGCCTCAGCGTTGCTGCTGGGGGCTCTCAGCTCATAAAGTGGGTTATCTACCCCAAGACTGAGAACGCTACTGTGAAGGTTCAGCTAGTTCTTGAGCCCACGACCGATGATAGTGGAACTGTTGTAGCGGAGTTCCTCGTATCCTACAGAAAGTAAGGTTAAATCGGTTTTTTACAATCTATTCTTTGGGGTTTGTGATGGGTAACAAGTTTAGGCTAGACCCCTTGCTGGAGACTAGGAGGGGTACCTGTAGGATTATAGAGAGGTCTATAAAGGACTTGGAGAGCCTCGGGTATGTTAAGGATGCTGAGAAGCTGAGGAGGATATACAGGGAGCTATGCGGCTAGGTTCTGCTCCGCAGGTCCTACTCAGACTTTTTATGTAAGAGGCGCTTCTGCGCGGCGGTCCTTGTAGAGCTGTGTAAGCTATTTATCATTTGCTACGGTATATCATTTGTGAGGTGGGTGATTTGGATAGAGAGTGGTGGGAAGCTGCGTTAGTGATGGCTGTTGTAGTAATCGGTATGGTGCTGGGGAGCTACGCGTTCTTTGATGGTTTGGTGAGCTATGCCCAGAGCAGCAGTAACCTTAAGTACTTTGTGCCTGTTGCTGCTTGGAGCGATGGTCAATACATCTACATAGCTGGGTATAACGAGTCTAGCGGCTATGCTGCTCTTGCTAAATTCGAGATTTCTAGCGGGCTCACGGTTGGCTACAAGGAGTACATAGACTACGCTAGGTGGGATATGGTCTATGCATCTCCCAAGAGCGATTACGTCTATGTTGCTACCAACGGTGTTGTGGCTGCTGTGAGCAAGTCTGATTTGAGCTTGGTGAACACCGTAGCGCCTACAGGTAGCTACGTCGCTGCTATGGCTATCTACGGCTCGGAGCTGTACATATTCAGCTATCCTACGGGTAGGGTCGGTGATTGGGTACATGCTGATAAGTGCTCGCTAGACCTATCGAGTTGTACTAAGGACTTCGCTTCTTCGCGGGTAGGTTTCGGTGGTGGGGGCACTACTGAGGAGGCTAACCACGAATTCGACTATGCGGTTGAGCTTGGCTATGTAGGTATGTTTGCTAACGCTACCAACGATTACCCCTATGTCTATATGGCTAACTTGGAGCAGGTAGCCTCAGCTTCGGGCGCTACTGATTACATAACGGGGTATCAGCTACCTGCTGTGAACCTCCACCTGATTAGCGTGGTCTATGCTGCTGATTTGGGTAAGTGGCTAGCTGCTTTCACTAGTGATTTCGTTAATGTTACGGTCTATGCCCTGAGCTACGACGGTGGTACATCGGTCTCTAAGTATGCTGAGGCTACCTGTACCCTATCGGCTCCTGCTGTGTCCTTTGGTGTTGCTAGGTACGTTGGTAACAACACCTTGGTATTCGTGTATAATGATGGTAGCGGTGTCAGGAGGGATTACTTTAGGATTAGCCTTGGTACGGGCACCTGTAGCTTCGATAGGAGCTTTACCGATGATGGTATGGAGTTCCACAGGGCTGCGGTCTATGTAAATGGGCTGCTCTACTACTTCGTATACGACCCTGTGAACCACGAAGCTGTGGGGCTCTCTCAGCCTGTTGCTATTATGTACACCACGGTGTATAGCACCGTTACAAGAACCATCACTAGCCCTGTTACTGTGTACACCACGGTTACACCAACTACCACGGTTACAAGGACTGCTACGGTTACCCTTACTGTTGGTAGGACTGTAACCACGACTCTTACCAAGACTGCTAGCGAGACCTACACGGTTCTCTACACGGTTACGAAGCCCTACACCACCACGATTACGACTGTTGTTGAGTCTCCTGTTACGGTTACGGAGACTGTTACAGAGCCTGTTACCGAGACCATTACAGAGACATCGCCTAGCACCACGACCTACACGACTGAGTACACCACGACCTATACCACGACAAGGGTTAGCACCACGACCTATGTAACCACCATAACATCTACATACACAACCACGGAGTGGTACACCACGGTGATTACCAACCCGCTCTGGAATGCTACTGTGGTGAAGCCCACCACGGTTACGGGTACCACGACTTACACAACCACGGTTACCACGGTGGTGCCTGTAGCGGGTATAGTGGTTCCTGTTGGAGCAACGTTCATAGCTGGGGTATCGCCTACCACGGTCTATGAGCCTGTGCCTGTTCCTGTTGAGGTTACCAAGACCACCACGGTCTATGTGCCCAAGGTTGAGAGCGGTGGCTACATGGTCTACCTATTCGCTCTGCTATTCGTGGTGCTGCTGATAGTTGGGCTTAGGCTCGCTAGGAGAAGATGATTTTTTGATTAGCAGACTTTATTTTGTCCTGTTCTCCTTGTGTTATCGGGGCTTAGCCCCACTATCCGTTTAGGAAATGCGATGAGGCTCGCGGGGCTTCAAGCCCTGCGGGCTGAGCAGCGGTATAGTTCTTTAATCGCTTTGGCTATTCTATACAAGGTGGTAAGTGGTGAGGAGCATTGATGTTGTCAAGATTCTGGGCTATGCTTGGGCTTTCAGCGTTGCTGCTACGGTGCTCTACCTGTTCCCTGCGTATAGCAATTGGCTCTACGCTGTGATTGCTATTATCTTTGGGGCGCCCTTCTTATTCGCAGCTATCTCGCAGATTAGACCACAGTTTGTTGTAGACATTAAGAACATCTACTTTAACTCGGCTTGGCTAGCGATTTCGTTTATCTTCTTCGAGTTTAGCGTGTTTGCGCTGAGCTACAGGATTATAGCTCCTCAATGGGGTGATGCTGTATACCTGTTTGCTGTTATGAGCGGTGCCGTGCTCATTGGGCTGCTAAACGCTGATACTGCGATAAACGCCTTGGCTACTATGGAGATTGGTGGTAATAGCCTCGGTAGCATAGTGAGGGGTGTTATGATAGGTGCTATCATGTTCTTTGTGGCTTATATCATCTCGGGTATCAGCGGGTACTCGATTGCTCCTAACAAGCTGTTTATAGGGTACATGACTAACAGGATGCTTCAATGGGAAGAGGTGTATGAGATAATATCAATATTCTTCGTTATGCTGTTCTTTGTGGCGATTCCTGAGGAGTTCCTAGCGAGGGTGTTTTACCTTAGGCTTGGGTCTCAGGTGCTAGACCCTTACACCGCTGGGGTTGTTATGTTGTCTACTTGGTATGGGCTCCACGCAGTAACAAGATGGGGTCTCTGGGGCGGTGATGTTGCGCTGCTCATCATTACGCTGGGCGGTGTTGCGCTGGGCGCTGCGTACATGCTCTATGGGTTCTTTGCTGCTATCTTTGCTCACGCTACCTACAACACGCTGATATACCTAATGGATTACGTGGCTCGGGGTGTCTTTCCGCAGTACACCGATGTTGGTGTGGCTGCTGCGCTGATTATACTGGGGTTCATATATGCGTATAGTAACAGGGTGAGGATACTATGATTAGCAGGGTATTGGTATTCAGCCTTATCTTCGGTGCTGTGCTGGGTGCTTTGGCTAGGGCTGCTTGGGATATTGGTGTTGCTACGGGTAACGCTATAGCCCAGTATTTCTCTATCGTTGGTATAGTCCTAACGGTGTTTGGTGAGGCTCAGGCTTACCTCAGCTCTAAGAAGGCTGAGCCTTCTTGGGCTAGGGATGTTGCTATTGGTTACATAGCTGGGTTTGGGCTGGGGGTGCTTACCTATTCTAGTATTATATGGGTTTTCGGTGCTGAGGCGCTAGCGTCTATAGGTGTTGGTAAGGCTGTTCTAGCTGCTTTACCATCACCAATGGTTATCAATGTGCTCTACGGTTTCCTCAACGTTATTGTGATTAACTACGCTATCTATGCTTGGAGGAGCCTTGCTGAGGGGCTAACCATCGGCTTTGTCTATGGGTATAGGAGGACGCCCTGCGTGATGTTCACCCTTTCGCTACCCGTGTTCATCTTCAGCATAGCTGTTACCATGTACCTATCAACTGTTAGCTATGTCTACGCTGCTTACGTGGTGCTGACTCTGCTACCCTTCGGTGTTGTAACAGGTGTTTTAGCGGGTCTCGCTATGGCTGTGATTAGCGGTTTCGGTGCCTATGGTCTTACAAAGTACGTCTTCAGCCCTCTTGTAACTCTTGTGAACAGGACTATATCGGCTGCTACTGGTGAGCCTGTGGTTACCTATGAGGATGTGGAGGCTGGGGCTCCGCTGTTTATGGTTACGATTCTCGCTAGCGCCCTGTTCCCGTTTGCGGGTATCGAGAAGTATCTTGCTATGGCTGTTGGGCTGGGTCTGGTGGTAGCCTACGGCTCTATATCAACGGTTGCGGGTCTAGCACCTGTTGTCAGGAGGGCTAGGATGCTGCTAGGTATGCTACACGTAGGTCTCTCAACCCTTTCTGTAGTCCTAATAATTGTCTCTGGGGCTTCGACCACGATAGTGCACGAAGCGCTTAGGGATGTTGCTAGCCACATAGTGGGCTTCGATATATCTCGGATTTTCGGATAGAGATTTTTATATTGCTTTTCCTATGTGAAATACGAGGTGTTAGCTTTGGCTAGGTGCAAGGATTGTTGGATTCTTAAGCAGCACCCAGAGATTGTAGATGAATCTATAGTTTTTGGTGATGGGTGCCCTGCCGAGGTCTACGGTTTTGATTGTCCTGATTACGATTTGGTAGGGGATGAAGAGGAGGAGTAGGCTGAGGAACCTTTTATAAATAGCCTTGTTTCTGGGGAGAAATATGCCCGAGTCTCAGCCTACCCAAATCCCAATCCACCCGAGGATTGTGATTAGGGGGATTGGAACTCTCGATTTTGAGCTTGGGAAGTGCCTAGAGAAGAAGTTTCAGAAGGAGCTTGAATCTAACCTCTACATAAACTACGAGGCGCTTAGGGATAAGGTCGCTGAGTGTCTTGATGAAGTGGGCTTCTTCAGCGATAAGGTGAAAGAGATTGAGCAGCTAGTTGAAGATGCTAAGGAGGTTCTACCTGAGGATGAGAACATCAGCATTGAAAAGTTCAAGAGGGATGTTGCAAGGAATATAATTGAGTTTGGTGATACTCCAGAGATGGCTTATAGGAATGCTGTTTGTGATTGGGAAGACGCAATAGGTGCTGAGGAGTTAGGTGATGAGGAGTTAGAGGAGTATTGGGATGATGAGGAGGCTGAGGACTGGTGGGATGATGAGGATGAGGAGGAGGATGAGGATGATTACCCGTGGGATTCCGAGGATGATGTAGACCCTGAGGAGTACCTAGAGGAGGTCTAACCGATTTTCTTTTGTTTCTACATACACCTTTTTTAAACCCCTCTTACTTTCTAGGGGAGAGGTATGCCTGAGGTGCTAGAATCCCCCTATGCCTCTACCCACGTCTCCCCAACGCTATTCATTTTTGCTCTTAGGTATCTCGATAAGGAACTCGCTAGCTGCGTTGAGAAGGAGCTTGGGGAGTATATCAGGCGCAATATCGCTCTGTATGTTGGTACCCTGCATAAGGCTATAGCTATGTGCATCGAGAAATCCAAGGTCTTTAAGGAGAAGAAGCGTGTTATCGAGGGTGTTGTGAATGATGTAAAGATGTACTGTGAGGAGCCACCTGTTGCAACCATAGATGAGTTCAAGAGCGATGTTGCTACCGTGCTCCTTCAGGAGAGCAATGGGTCTCTCGATGAGGTGGTGGAGAAGGTGATTTTTAGGTGGCGGTGCTGGGCTGACTCTTGTAGGGAGGTTAGCGAGGTAGAGGATGAGGAGTGAGCTTCTTTTTCTGCGCGGCGGTCCTTGTAGACACTCTTTTTATACCCCTGCTATTCTGTGGGTGGTGTCTGTGGTGCCTCGCAAGAAAATACCTTTTGAACTAGCTACGGTTCTGCTCTCTGATATGGTTTGGTTTGATAGGATGGCTCAGATTGGGCACACTAGGGCTAGGGAAAAGCTGCTGAAGAAGTATAGCAGGAGGGTTCACCCCAAGCTCTTTCAGCTAATAGATAAGGAGGTCTTCGAGAAGATTAGGGATACGCGTTACTACGTTGAGCTTTACGCCTACGCTACCCATATCTGAAGCTCACTTCTTTTTTCTTCTCATTAGGTCTAGCCCTATGAAGAATGCTGCTGTTGGTAACAGGTTCACCTTGGCTGGGTGCTTATCTACCTGTATCACCTTTGCTAGCACCTCGCTCTTCTTTACTATCCATGGGTCTGGGGCTGGGTTTGCGTCTCCCTTGGTTATGTAGCCCTCTTTGGTTACCTTGATTACCCTGTGGATTATGAGGGCGTCTCCCTTCTTGAACACTATTATATCGCCTTCGTTGATTATCGTTGGTACTGGGTTCACAAAGACTATGTCTAGGGGTAGCAGCGTTGGGTACATCGAGTTTCCAACTACGGCTACCATAAGGGGTTTTCCTAGACCTGCGTAGCTGAGGATGCTCAGCGCTACCATGGCTGCTAGTACTAGGAGCAACAGGTTTGTTAGGCTCATCTTACCACCTACAATTGTATTTAACTTGCTCTATCTAAAGTATTTAGTGAATAGGTGGGGGCTATGGTTAGGGGTGTTAAGAGCGCGCTGCTAACCGTTGGTATCATGGCTGTTCTGCTGCTGCTAGCAGCCTTTGTTCTTGGTAGGGGGAGCCCTGTGCATACCTATACTATATATACAGGTAGTGCCACCAGTAGCGCTACCTCAACAAAGAGTGGTGATACAGGGGTGGAGTACTCCACTAGTGGTGTACACCACTCCTCTAGCAGCTTCGTTGATGAGCTTGTGAGCAACTCTACGGTTGGTAAAGCTGCTAGCTACTTCAACAAGGCTCTTGATTGGTTTAGGGGCTATGTAACTTTCGTGGTGAGCGGGTCTAGGCTAGACATTATCGTTAAGGCTGCTTTCATTAGCATAGTGCTCTTCGCCCTCTCGTACATGGTTAGCGTGGTTAGGGTGCTTATGCAGGGTATAGCTGTTTTCACGGTGCTGCTAGCGATAGCTGCTCTCCTCGGGGTGATATGATGCGCAGGGCTTTGGCTGCTGCTCTAATACTCGGTGCCCTGCTATTCAGCGTCTATGCCTATGCCTTACCGATTCTCTACAAGTATGTTGAGATACGTGTTGAGTCTAGGGTATACAAGGGGTTCTGGGTACAAGCAGGAGATGATTACCCCGCTACAGGTGTTGAGATTACCCATATAGTGCCCAACAAGAAGGTTGTAATGACTATTAACAGGAGCGATGTTAGGGGGCTGAAGCTCTTAGAGCTGTACTACCGCTATGACTACCTACCGCCTTGGGAGAACGACACTATGCGTTGGAGGGTTGTTATCAGGGTTGATGGTAACGCTAGCGGTAGCGTTAGGGTTCTGCTAGACTACGGTTGTTACATAAGCGTTGATGATGCTGAGGGTAACCACATCGCTGGGTATAGCCTTGGCTGCTCCGATTTCTATGATAAGGAGGTTGTTACGGTGCCTGTAGGGTCTGCGGGTAGCTTCTACATCGAGAACGTCTATGGTCTTTCAACGGGTGTTCCACCAGACTACTCTCCTTGGGCTAGATTCGATATAGAGTTTAACATCTGGGGTGAGGTTGGTAATACCTATTCAGTATCTATAGAGATTAGGTATGAGCCTGCGGGGTGAGACTATGAGGTATAGCCTGTTCCTTCTCCTGCTGCTCTCCCTTGCTGTAGCAGCCTTTGCCTTCGATTACTGGGGCGCTACGATAGAGATTGTCTTTAGACCTACACCGCCTGTTACCCTGAGCGTTACCGATATTCACAGCCCTGACTACGGAACCGTTACCATAGAGGAGATAGAAAATGGCTACAGGGTTACTATCAACTACGACGTTCTATATTACCATGACTATGTAGAGGTCTCCGCTGAGGTAGTTGGCTCTGAGGGTAACGTAACTATCAACGTGGTTGAGTTCACCTATAATCAGAGCAACACCTACCTGAAGTTCTTAATAACGTACCTTTGCAACGCTACGGTCTACGTTGATGGTTCTCAGGTGCTCAGCGAGGATGCGGGTAAGTGCTACTCTGGTGAGTACGAGATGCTTAGCGTTGCCTCTACTGGGTCTCACCTAATGAGGATTGTAACGGCTACAGGTGCTGATTCCTCTATAGTTAAGTTCAAGGTTAGACCCTACAACCAACTCTACGCTATCAACGGTACGGCTGTCATAGAGTTTACGACTCCTCAATAGGTTTTTTAGAAGTTTCTATAACTCCTCATAGTTTTATCGAGGCTTCTTATAGCTCCTCATACTTTTATTGGAGTTTACAAATATTCTCTTGGTGGTGCTATGCCTAAGGTGCCTAGTTTCAAGGATATTATAGCTAGTGTTTCGGGTTCTCTCGATAAGCAGCGGAGCAGAAGGGATGAGGAGGATGCTGAGGCTTCTGAGGACTTTAGCGAGGGGGAGTTTAAGGTGTCTCCGCGGGCTTTCCTAGTTATATCTAGGAACTGTACTAACTGCGAGAAGTTGGCTGAGCGTAGGGATTTCAGGGAGCTTCTGAAGCTCGTTAATGATATTGCTATTGATGAGGAGGCTTACCTCGTAGGTGCTGATTTCACATACAGGAACATTCTTGAAAGGTCTCTAGGATTCGAGACACCCAGCATAGTTATAGGTGATGAGGTTATACCCTATAGCAAGCTCATTGATTTGATGTATACTGAGAAGCGTACCAAGGGGAGGGTATCATCTGTTCTCAATGTGCTTAGGAGGTCTAGGGGCTCGAAATCTGAGGGCTCGGCTCCAAAGCTCACCTCTTCTAAGCGAAGTAAGAAGAAGAGCGGGTTTGTAGAGAAGCAGGAGCTTAAGCGTAAGCTTAGCAGGGCTAGCCTCGGTTCCTGCGAGGGTAATGTCTGTAGGGAGCAATGATTTTTAGCTAGGGTATCACACTCTGTATAGGGCGTGAAAAATGAGTGAGTCTCAGCCCAGCCCTCCTGAGGAGTATGTAGAGGTTGAGAAGCCTAAGCTGAGCCTATCCGCTATCCTTCTGCTAGCGGTTGTCATTATGCAATTCATAACTATGCTCCTAATGGTGAACTACTACACTATGGAGTCCTCAAAGCTGAGAACCGAGATAGAGATGCTTAAGATGCAAATCAAGGAGATGAATCAGAACCTAGATAGGATGAACAAGTACCTCTCGAAGTATGAGAAGATAGATATGCTTGTGCAAGCAATAATACAGGGTCTCTACCTGAGGCTTGCTAAGGAGCTTGGTGCCTACGCTGCTAACACCACTAGTGTGAAATGAGCTTTAGCGGAGATGGAGCATGTCTCTGGGGTCTGCGGTTCTCGTTATCACTTTCCTTGTTTTTGCTGCTGTTCTAGCTCTGCTAACCGTTATGCTGTTGCTAACCCTGTGCTCCTTTGGGGTGTGTAGCATACCCATTATTGCTGAGGGTCTCAAAATCGTTGTGATAGGTATAGTAACCCTTATCATAGCAGGGGCTGTATCGGTTTTAGCATCGCTTCTATTGGCTCGCGGTGATGATTGAGGAACCCTTTTTATACCCTATGGTATTGAGGGGTTAGATGAGCTGGGCTCTCTACTTCGCTCTCTACTTCGGTAAGATATTCCTGCTCGTTATCCTACACGAATTTTTGCACTATGTTGTGCTCAGGTACTACAGGGTTGATTTCAAGACGGTTATCGGTCTTAAGGGTATTGGGTTCCAATTCGATGAGACCAAGTATCCGCTTAGGGTTACGGTGCTCAGCCTAGCAGCTCCTCTTGCGCTGCTACCCCTAGCTGCTTGGTGGGGCTGGGTATACCTAGTTATCTATATAGTGGCTTCTGGTGCAGACCTCGTTAATATTGCTTGGGTTCTGCGAAATGGTAGGGGCGTCATATAGGTTTTTTACCTTTTATAAGGCTATTCTTCTTTACGGGGTTGCCTATGTCCGACCGCATAGCTGCTGAAGAAGCCCTAGACCTGCTTTGGAGCGCTGCGAAGGGTAAGAGGGTCTATGTAGGCTACCCCAAGACTGTGCAGGACGTGGTGCTTGCTAAGGTTGAGGAGACCACCAACAAGGGCTTTAAGCTACAGGTCTTTGTAATAGTAACCGTTCTGGGCTTCATCTACAAGGGCTGGGTGCTGTGGAAAAACGATACTATAGAGAACGCTAGGATAGAGTTAATCACCAACAACGAGCATATCGTGGTAGTCTAATCCCATTTTCCATACTGTCTACAAAATACTTTTTACTCCCCAAACCCTACTCTTCTCTGAAGGTGGTTAGATGAGGTACACCCATGTTTGGCTCTCTTGCAAGTCTGAGAGGTATGGTGTTGAGGTAAGCGGTCTCTTGGTTATCGAGTTTGAGGATAGTGCTAAGGCTAGGGTGGCTATGGAGAGGGTGCTTAAGGCTATCGGTGATGCGTTAGGCGCTAGCAAGTGCTCTATGGAAAAGGTGAGCACGGGATGAAGTGCTACGAGTGGCTAACGATTATCAACGACAAGCATGTTTTGCTGGGGCGCGTTATAGTTGATGTCCTTTTCGCCTACGAGAGGGGTAATGAGATTATCATTGAGGAGGTTAAGAAGGTGAATTACGTTAGGGTCTCTGAGCTGCTACCCGATAAGACCTGTATCACGAAGAGGGAGCTACCCAAGCTCGCTGGTGATATTCTGAAGAGGTGGTGTGAGGGGTGAGAGTATGAAGGTTATTGAGTGTTCTTGGATTGATGAGAAGTGGCTTGAAAGCCTGATATGGGCTCCTTCTCAGCTATACAGGCGTATCAAGTGTAATGACAGGCTCTTTACGTTATACCTTAGGTGGAGGCATGAAGACCCTTGGAGGTTCTACATCGCTAGGGGTGATATGACTGGTGAGGATGATAGGGCTTGGGATTTCGTTACTGGAGACCTCTTCGAGAAGTATGGCATATTCAGAAGGGATAACGAGTATAAGATTGCTGAGTATGAGGCGCAGGAGATACTCTATGAGGAGCTACACAGCCTGCTGGGTCTTAAGGGCTCTACTGTTGTCCTTGTATGGTCTAGGGAGGTTGTGGAGATGGCTTCTAAGCTATTCGATGAGTTTATGGAGATTGTTAAGGGGGTTGATAACGTGGTTATCGTTGATGATAGGAACCATGTTGTGCCCTCGGTTCACTCCATAGGTGTTCCTAAGGAGGTATTTGTAAAGCTGGTGCAATGGGCTCTGGGCTTCGCAGATAAGAGGCTCCTGCTAGACTTCATCGCTAGGGGCTTTGCTGTTGAGGAGCACTAGACCCTTTTTATACCCCTCTTACTTCTGAGGGGAGAGGTATGGTTTCCCCTGCTGAGAAGCTTGCTGAAATGATTGTGTCTAAGATACGTGAGAACAAAGATGTTTTCCCTGTTGAGAAGCGCATTGCTAATGTTATGAACTCTGTTTGTAACTACCCCGTGCGCCTCGCTGCTGAGGATAACCTACCTACAGGTCTCTACACCGATGTATGGCTTTGCATCTCTGAGAGAACCAATATTGTTGTAGTCAGGTATAGTGCAGGTAGGTATAGCATCACGGTTTACCAAGTTGAGAGTGAAAGTAGAACGCAGCACATAGAATACCCCTAACCCTTTTTTATACACCTCTCTATTCTGAGGGGAGAGGTATGCCTCGGGTTAAACCCTCTAAGACCCGTGTCCTAGCTGATTTCGTGCTTTTTGTACTTGCTAGCCTTGGGGCTCTCTCGGGTATATACCTAGTTACAGGTATAGCCCTAGTCTATGTCTTGGAGCTTGTGCTGCTACCGATATTCGGTTTCAGGCTGCTCTACCTATTCGTTGAGTACGAGGTTGATAGCAGGGGTGTTACCACTAGGCTATCTATACCGAGGCTCTACAGGTACGAGGATAGGCGCCTCTACTTCGGTGTGAACAAGGTTGGGGCTAGGGCTGGTGTTGTTGATAACCTCTTTGGCACTAAGGAGCTTCGCATCGGTGATAGGGTGCTGCGCTATGTGCCTAAGGACTTCGGCGCTGGTGTAGACTCTGCGGTTGCTAGGTTTAGGAGAACTAGGTACTTCGTTAAGGTTGAGAGCGATGAGTGAGCTAGACCCATTCTACACAGGTTTTACATGGGGCTTTATAGTGGGTGCTTTTGTTGCTAGCGCTATCTGGGCTGTAATCATAACGAAGATGCTTAACGAGTTGGAGCGCAGGCTGCTTAGACTACTGGAGGTGTTACGCTCTTAATACCTTTTTCTTTCGCTTAGCATATACAAATATATTGGTTCTTGCTAAACCCTTTCTGGGGGCGCGATGGCTACACCTCTCACTTTGAAAATGGGAGTAGGACTTGCGGAGCAGAAGATTGAGGTTGCTCAGCACCTAACCAATAGAAGGGTCTTGATTCTGAGGGCTGAGCAGCTTCTCGATTCTGGGGTTAAGATGAAGCTAGAGGTCTTTGTTAGACCTAATCAGGCTGTTGCTATCGTACAGGAGTTTAGGGATACCAAGGGCTCTGTTGTTATCAACTTCGATGGCTCGGTGTGGATAAGGAGAAAGAGGCTTGGTAGGGATTTCGACTACCTGTCTTTTATGGCTAGGGATTTCCTTATGCATCTCCTCGGTCTAGCACCTATCTATGGTAAGGCATCGGTTTGGCTAGCCCTGAAAGCTGCTTGCTCCAAGTACTCTGAGAGGCGTAGCTGTTTCCACATCATAAAGAGGAATATGAGGAGGTACGGTTGGGAGCCTGAATCTATAGAGCTTATCCTAAGCGCTTTCACATAACCTCTTTTAAGGACTTCTATAGTCTGGGGAGAGCTATGGGCTCGGTCTCCCACACCTACTCTATATACAAGGCTAGGTGCATAACCCTTTTCCGTGTTGATGAGGTTGAGATTAGCCCTGATTACGAGGCTTACGCTAGGGTTCCTGATATATGCACCTTGGAGCGCGATGATATTATCCTTAGGGTAACAGGTGTTCCTTCTGGTGCTGAGGCTGAGCTTAAGGGGTTGCTAGAGATGCTCACATCTGAAGACCTCAAAGCGGTGCTCGCTAGGGCTAGGATGGTTGGTAAGGGTGTCTATGTTGTGGGCTTCAAGGAGTTTGTAGACGCTCTTAAGGTGTACTTTGATGCTGCTGAGGCTATCATCGCTGAGGCTATTAGGCGGGTTGAGGGGTGCAAGTGGTGCTAGACATTAACTTTCCTAACCCCTGTTCTAAGGTCTCCTGTGATTTCCTTAAGCATACTAGGAGAAAGAGGGAGGCTTGTAGCGAGGCTTGGCTCTACTGCGTCTACAAAGGTGTTAATGATGCCTGTTACGACTACGCCTGTTGCTGTACCGAGACGGAGTTTGAGGTTGGGGAGTCTCCTAGCGGTGATACGTTCTTGGAGAAGGTCTGTGTTGAGGTCTCGGATTTCGTACCTAAGGTATGCGTTGTTAATGAGTACAAGGTTATTGGTGATAAGCTGGGTCTTGTAAACAGGTATATCGAGTTGAAATTCGGTATAGATGTGAGAGATGTCTACATCAACGATTTTGTAATGACTCTAATCGCATTGGCATGGGATAAGGCTAAGAAGCTCTCCGAGAAATTCGGCTCCTCCTGAGCACCTCTCCAATTCCTTTTACCCACGTTCACAAGGTCTCCGCTTCGCAGGTCTCTACTTGCAATGTCTGAGGTGTGCAGGCTGGGGGAGTTTTAGCGGGCTAGCGTGGGGTAGGGTGATGTAGCCTGAGCACCTCACACCTGCGAAGTAAATTTTTAAGGTTGGGCTGCTAATGAAATATCGAGGTGGTATTTTGCTTAGTGGGAGAGAACTAGAAGTTGTAACCTATGTAATTGAGAACTCACCTGTTAGCTTGGTGGATTTGGAGAACTGGATTATGAAGCGCTACAACCTTTCGCTCTCAGCAGCGTACAAGATTGTGTACAAGCTGAAGAAATCCAATATTCTGCGCTACCGGCGTTTCAGAAACAAGATATTTGTTGAGGTTACCCCAGAGTTCATAGCCACCATAACCAAGCTCTACGCGCTTCTCCTATCGAGAGAGGGGCACAGGGTGAGGTACTTTGAGCAGCAAAGGTAAGCTAGATATTAGGCGGGTCGAGGTGCTGAAGTCCTTAATCGAGTTTGCGGAGAAGAAGGGGGTTGTCTTTGTACCTGAGGAGTTCCTAATCTATATGTGGTACAAGTACAGGGTTAGGCGCGGGGTCTACATAAGGTTTGAGAGCATTATGCGCTATCTCAGGGAGTTTGCTAGGGCGGGTCTTCTCGATAGGTATTACCGTTTTGAGGAAACTGCTTTCGGGCGTACCAAGGTTGTTGTGTATTCAATCAGAAGGCACGCTTTAAAAGCAGAGCTTAGAAATATGGGGGTTGAGATATGAGTGAGAAGGTTAAAGACCCGTTCTCGGAGCCCAAGGTGTGTTACATAGCTGATTCCCTGCTTGCGGATACGATAGATGTTATCAATGCTTGGGAGAGGATACTGGAGCATCTCAAACCCCAAAGGTACCACATTAGAAAGAGGAGCAGTAGTCGTAGGCATGGTGATAAGGTCTATAGGTATCGCTATGTTGAGGTGGTTGATGAGAGCGGTAAGGTTGTGGCTAGGTCTCGGGAGGACTACTATGATGATGTAGACGCCTTGGTTACTATAGTGAGGAGCGAGGAGCTTATGCTGAGCGTCTTGGAGACCATTAAGAAGCTGAGAGAGGATGTTAAGGAGCTAGTAAAGATTCAGGAGTGGTTATGTCAATGAGGAGCCTAGATGAAGTTGTGGTGTCTTTGGTTATCCTAGCGCTGCTCGGGTTTTTAGCCCTGCTATTCCTTTGGTACGGCTATAATGGTTTGGCTGCTGTTTTCGAGTTCCTAGCCTTCGCCTACGCTCTATACCTTGTGCTGGGTGGTGCCTTTGCGCGTGATGAGTATAGTTGAGGAACCCAAGCTCTGCTCTCTGCTTAGGGAGCTTGATTTCGATGAGCTTTTCAGGGTTATCAACGAGGCTGCTAGGGCTCTTGATAGGCTGCGCCCCGTTTACCTCAGGGCTAAGCGCAGGAAATCTATCAAGAAGTATAATGGGCGTACCTATACCTATTACTATATAGAGGTCTTTGATAGACAGGGCACCAAGTACACCAAGCCCAAGCCTATTCTCAGGATTCGAGAGGATAGTGAGGAGGCTAACCGTGTTGTAAAAGCTGTTGAGGCTGAGGCTATGCTTGCTAAGCTCCGCGGTGTGCTGCGCGAGGCTAGGTTCCTTATAGATGAGCTTAGGGAGCTGGGTGGTGAGCTGTGCCTGTAATCTACAGGTGTAGGAACTGCGGTAGGGTTCTCTTCGTGGCTGTTGAGATTAACCGCGTTCTGCTAGGTCCTGCGGATAAGAGAGCTAAGTGGAGGACTGTTAGAATCGTTAGGTATGCTGATTTACCGTATCCTACAGTCATGGATTACGATTCTATACCTACTCCTGCTGCGGTTGTTAAGCACTTCAACTACAGGTGTCCTTTCTGCGGGGCGCCTCTCAACCCCTACAACACCGAGATAAAAATATTTGTAAGCCCTAAGCGAAATAAGAAGAGGAGGTGATAGCTTGGGCGTGCTGCGCAGCCTCATAATCTATGTATCGGGCTACAGGTGTGATGAGGAGACAAAGGTTTTGATAAACGTCTCCGAGCCCTCTCCCTATGCTATAATAGATGGTAAGCTGTGCAAACTCATTGATAGCAGGGTGTTGGAGCTTAGCGAGAAGGATGTAATAAGGATTGTGCTGAGGTTCATAGACCAAGACCCGCTGCTTAAAGAGCTTCTGGAGCAGCGCAAGAAGCAAGTTATGAGGTATGCTTAGCGATGGTGTGCCCTCTTCGTAGAAGGTGCTACTTCTACAGGGTTTCGCAGCGTAGGAGGGAGATGATGTGTGATAAGGAGGACGGATATAAGCAATGTATCTACTATAGGATTTGCAAAGATTTCAAGAATCCTTATGACTGCACCAGAGCGATATACCTCTACGAATCCACTCTGAGAGACGTGTGGTGGTAGAGCCTTGGCTAACGCTGTGTCTGAAGCCCTGCTGTTCTACGGTAGGTTCATAATGTATAAGAAGATGCTTGAGCGGAGAGGTAAGAAGTTTGATAGTAAGGAGGCTCTCGAAAGAGCGGCTAGGAGGCTTGCTGAGCATTGAACGAGCTTAGCCCTGAGGATATACTCTATCTTTTTTACACGTTTATAATGAAGTCCTCAGGTGTTGTTGAGAAGAAGAGGCTTGAAGGTTTCTACAAGTACTTGTATAAGCTGGGCTTCAGGCTCTGTAAGGCTGAGACCTTCTTTAGGCGTGTAAGGGAGCTAGCCTCCTTTGGATACTTCGTTAGGTATGTTGATAGGCGCAGGGGTATCTACTACATAACCGATTCTGTTATCAACTTGGTTAAGCCCCAGAGACAGAAGCTGTTAGAAAAATGGTATTTGGAGAGGCGTAGGCGCTACAGGTCTAGGTCTAGGGGTAAGAAGTAACCTCTTCATACTCGATTTTTATCTTGGGGTCTCTCAGCAGCTCTACGAGCTTCTGCGCGATTTTAAGCTCCATTTCATCTAGTATCGCTTCTGAGACCTTGATGCCACCCCTCTTGAACACCACCTTGTAGAACTTCTTTTCGCTTCCCATATACACCACCGAAAAGCATATAGTATTTTGCAGAATTTAAACTAATCGGTGGTGCTATGCGTCTCTCCCTTCAGAACATCTGTGATGTGTTGGCTGATAGGTTAATCGGTATGGGCTACAGGGCTACATCGGGTGTTAAGGGCTCTGCTTGCTGGGTAAAGGTTATGGTATCTGACAGGTGTGTTATGCGTCTCAACTCTGTGAGCGGTAAGTTTGGGAAGATTGCTATCGAGGGCTATGTTAAGTGTGGTATGGTTAGGGCTGTTGATATTCTGCACTTCGGTGGCTTGGTCTGTAGAGAGGATGAGAAGGAACTCTGTAGGGCTGTTGCGGATATACTAACCGCTATAGATGCACCATGTGTATCTGAATCGGGGTGTTGGAGTATTGTGCGTTATATGCGTGTCAAGTAAATGTGTTGAGGAGTGTGAGAGGCTCTTTGGGCTAGATGAGGATGAGTGTGAGGACTTCTGTTTGGTGATAGCACTATTTGAGGATGAGGATGATGAAGATGAGAACCTCCTATAACGAGAGCGTGGTAAAGACCTTCTGTATGTGGATATGCTGTAACTACGACCCAGATACCAAGAGGGTCTCCTGTGATTGGGAATGTGTACATGACCTGTGTAGCGATGATGAGAAGAGGGTTTTGGAGGAGCACAACCTCGTAGTGAGACACTAGTTTTCTGCGCTGCGGTCCTTGTAGAGCCTTGTTAATAAACCATTTTACCCAGATTGTCGTATCTCTTTCTTGAATTGGGTGAAAGTATGAGGTATGCTTGGCTGCTAGCGCTATTCGTAATAGGCGTTGTCCTAGCCCCTGCGGTCGCGGCACAGGGTCTAAGCGATGTGGCTATCACTAGTGTCTTCGGTATCTACAAGGCTAACGATAAGTACGTGGTCTATGGTGCTGATAGCTCGGGTAACCTGCTGCTAGAGGTTCTCGATAGCTCGTTATCACCTGTAGCAGCGTTTAACTTGGGGAGCGTTGGTATCAAGGCTTACACCTACGACGCGGGTGCAAATACGTTTAGGTTTGATGCTATTCTTGGAGAGGGCTTCGCTGCGTATGTTAATAGCAGCGATGGTAACCTCTATGTGGTATTCTTCAACGCTACTGACAATAGCTTTTACAGAGTCGTAACAAGTGTTCCTGTCAATGATATAGTTGATGCTGAGCTTCTCAATGCTAGCAGCTTTGTGGTGGGGGCTAGCGGTGTGGTAAGTGTTATGGCTGGTGATACTGCTATACCTCAGGTGCTGTTCATAATTGAGAACATAAGCGGTACGCTACACGTCTACAATATGACTTGGGACTTCGGTAGCTCTATAGTTACATCATCTACGTTCCCTACCTCGGGCTCTGTTGCTAATGTTGTTGAGGGTGATGTGGTTTACTTCGCTGCTGCTCTGGAGTACTACGATACCCCTGCTGTGTACTACGGGTATTACAACATCACTAGCGGCTCTGGTGTATTGAAGGTTGTGAACTCTACTAGGGTTGCTGAGCTACTTGGTGTTGGGGCTTTCGATAAGACTAGGACGTATCTCCTTGTCGATGATGGTGTTATGCATATAGTGGTATTCGATAGTAGCTATGGTGCTCTTAGCTACCTAGAGGTTAATGCTACCTCTATGGCTCTGCTGCGCTGGGCTGTGATATACCCAACGGTTGCGCTGTATCCTTACGAGGCTAGGGCTTCGCGGTTTGGTAAGTTTATGGTGATACCCGCCTTTGCTCTTGAACAGGGCTCTACTGTTATGAGTGATTACTTCAGTCCTTTGCTGCTAGACCTAGAGACTCTCGATGTATATGCTGCTCTGGTGCCTGTTGGCACTTGGGCTGTTGATGGTATAACGCATCATGTGGGCGGTGTTGCGTTCTTTGATAATGGCACCTTTGTGCTGCTGAGACCTAGCAGCCTAGATGAGTATCTCAGGGGCTGCTTCGGTAACTTCTGTATAGTTAAGGCTGTTGATGGTATGGAGGAGCTTAACGTTACTAGCGAGGTGAGCACCTACGACTACTCAACTGCTATAGTGGTGGAGGAGGCTAGCGGTGTAACTGCTAGCTTCAGCAGCGTTGCTCCTGAGTCTGCTAGCCTATTCACCGTGTCTACAGAGTCTATAGAGTACTACCCCGAGACTGTTACCAAGACTGTGAGCGAGCCTGTGCCTGTTCCTGTAGAGACCACGGTTACTAGCACGGTTACCACGACTGTGGAGAAGCCTGTTATAGGAACCGAGGCTCTGATAGCAATACTCTTCATAATGCTAATTGTGGCTGCTGCTGTGATTATGAGGAGGAGATAAACAGATTATTTTTTATACGAATTCTCTTATTGGTGCAAAGTATGCGCCTCGCTCTATGGGGCGCGGTAGCCTTCATTTTGCTCCTCGGTGTGATAGGCGCTATAGATAGCTTCTCAACTGCTTACTATGCTAAGGTAACCACCGAGACCACGACAACTACGGCTACGGTTACTGAGAGCTACACCGAGACCCAGAGCACTACCTATACAGAGACCTATAGCACTACCTACACCGAAAGCTCTACAGAAACTGTTACCGAGACTGAGAGGAGCACCGAAACGGTTACCGCTGCTCCGCAGCCCTACCCCAACATAGTGCTGATTTTGCTGCTATCAATAATTATGATGATTAGCGGGCTATACGTTGTCGTGTCTAGGAGTAAGTGAGGGCTCAGCAGCAACAATTTTTATCTTTATCTTGGATACCTGTTTCAAGACGTATTCTATCAGCGGTGCAAACTTGCTTGGTATGTAGGCGTAGACGCTTCTCGGGCTCTTAAAGCACTTGGTCTTTATGGTAACTACCTTGGGTATCACCACCTCACACTCGAATCTCGATGATGGTACCTGTTTCAGAAGCTCCCTGTTCTTTACGGGTAGCCTGATATGGTACCTGTCGTAAGCGATGTTAGCCCTAGCGTTATACACGTAGTTCTTAAAGCGCTTACGTGTAAGGAACCCCTCTATTTCTACCATATTCACCCCTAGCGTTACTAGCCTCTTCAGAATATTTATTCTTTTGCTAGGGTTATGAAAAGGAGAGAATATTTCTCCTCATAGCCTAGTAGGCTCGGTGGGGGCGCGGAGCTGTGGCTAGCGGAGCTACCCCATGTCATACTAGCTGCTACAAGCAAAATAAACATGGCTCTAATCAGGAGACAAGGAAACTGCTAGTAGGGGCTCTGGAGAGAGATATAATTGAATACGCGGTTTCTCAGGGGCGCAGATTTACCGTGGCTCTAGTCGTTTCTCACTACCACCCATCGGCTCAGGGTAAGGAGAGGACACGGCTTCTGAAGAGGTACCACGACGCGGTTAAGAGGCTAGAGAGAAGAGGCTTTGTAAAGAAGGTTGGTAGGGGTGTCTACGAGCTTGTTAAAGACATGGGTCTTTCCGATATACGTGGGGAGCCCAAGGAAAGGGTGTGCGGCGCGGGGCGCGCGGCTCGGGCGGGGCGCGGGGCTACTTTGGTGAGGGTGCATATCGCTGCTAGGTCTGGGGATGGGTATCTGGATATGTATTACAGGCTTGCGGTTCTGCACTATGTCTCTGGGTGCCTGCTCAGGGCTTTGGAGGGCTATCTGCTCTCTATGGGGGTGTCTAAGTCTAGGCTTAGGAGGATTAGGCGTGAGGCTAGGCGTATCGCTGATATTGTATGTTCATCGCCTAAGCTAGCGGGTGTTCACGGTGTCTGGGGTGGTAGGGGTGTCTTCGCTCCTCTTGAAGCCCTGTCTAAGGTGCCTGTTCACTATGCTGAGGTTGGGTTTGATGTTGTGGTGCCCGCTGCTATTCCGAAACTGTTTATAAAGTTCTATACGAAGCCTCTACCCAAGAGCTACTCTCTTGAAAGGTGGTTTGGTGGTTACGCTGCTGGTGTATAATTTCGGCTAGGTCTCTTAAGATATTAGCTCTCACCTCTTACTACCTAAGTGAGGTGGGTATACGTGGCTAAGATAATACTTAGCTTTGAGGACTTCAAGAGGCTGCTGAGCACCGAGGCGGGTAAGCGTAGGATAACGCCTAAGCGCTACGTGGTGATTACGGATTATGCAACCCACTTTACCTTGGTGCCCATGTACTCTACGAGGCACTCTCACTACTACGTTATCAAGTTCTACGATAAGGACGGTACGAAGTCTAAAGAGATTGAGAAGTATCTTAAGAGCCTTGGATTCGAGGTGATGATGGGGGAGGTGGTTACTGTAGAGGGCTAGCGTTTCGGCTCCTCAACCAAGTTTTTAACTCTTTTTCAACGCTTCTCTTAGGACTTCGATTCGCTCCGCTACATGGGTTTTGCTAAATAGAACCTGAATCCAGTTATCGTTGAGTATCATGTATGTTATGCACTATATGTATGCATATACACATGTAGGGTAACAGGTGTAGGTACCCTAGTGCTGCGGGCTCCCCCCGCCCTCTATCTCTTGGGTATAAGGGGGGTGTAGGGAACAGGTATACTATTGCTTATATTATCCCTTTTGCTTACTCTATACTGGATATATGTGGGGTGGTACGGTGTCTAGCGGTAGCAAGTTTAGGCTGAGGTTTGGTGTTGAGCATAAGATACAGAAGGCTCTTGGCTACTTGGTGATGAGGGCAGACCTTGGTAAGGATGTTGAGCCTGAAGACCCAGACATTCTGCGCTTCTACTACGATTTCGTGGTGCAAAAACGCGAGAGGCACAGGGTTATTGGTGCTGAGCTAGACAAAGTGTTGAAGCCCCCGAAGGTGGTTATCGAGTTTGGTGATTTCGATAGACCTGTGCCTTCGAGGAGGCGCCTGCTGGGTTCTGTCCTCTCGTTCCTTGAACTCTTGCAAGAAGGTCTGGGGTGAGGGGATGCGCTACCTGATATTCGTTGATATAGACGGGTCTGTTATCGCTGCTAGGGTTCTGCGCGAGAAGCGCTATCCCACCCACACAGAACTGTGGCTCAGGATAACCTCGATGGCTCCGAGGAACAAGCTACCCAAGAAGGTGCTCTATGGTATTACCAAGGCTATTGCTGTAGACCTCCACAAGTTCATTTTTGCTGCTGCGCGATGGGGTCTGAATACAGAAGTCTACGTGGTGAGCGGTACGTTGGAGCCCAGAAGGGGCTACCTCTACTTTATACAGGGGTTACCATACCCCGTGTTCCTAGATAAGATGAGCGGTGGTGAGCAGGAGGTCTTCTATAGGAACATGTATAGGATGGCTCTGAGCAGGCTTGATGAGATTCAGAAGCGTTATCAGGAGGACGCTATGAAGATGATTGAAGTACTTAGCAAGACTCACAACAGGTACTCTGAGCTGCTAGACGCCTATGCTAGGTTCCTCGATAAGACCCTTGGTTACATCGCTAGGGCTCCTGAGGCTGTTGCGTCTATGGAGAACATCATTATGGCTGCTACTGCTCCTGCGCCTACTCCTGCTCCTGCGCCCCCAGCTCCTGCGGCTCCTGCTCCTGCTAGGCGCGGTGTGCTTTCGAGGCTGCTAGGGGGTCTGAGAAGGTTGTTTAGGAGGGGTTGAGGTATGAGCGAGGTATCTAAGCTCTTCTCCGTGATTAGGGGCTGTATCGAGGGTGAGGTTAGGAGCCTAGATAGGTATGTGCCTTGGTACGGCTACCTAGCCTCGGTTCTCACCACGGCTCTAGCTTTCCACAGGGCTACGGTTGTTGGTAGCGTTGCTAGGGCTACTCCTGAGGTTGCTAGGAACTTGGTTATTCCTTACCTTGCGCAGCAGCAGATGTTTGTAAAGCCCTTTACCCCGCTCTCCAACAAGTGCCTCTCTAGCATTAAGGAGCTGCTGTCGTTTGCTAATGCGGTTGCTGCTAGGTTCATAGCATCGCCTTTCTACAGGGTCTATCCACGTATAGGTGTTGGTATCGTTAGGCTAACGGCTTTCTTGGCTAGGAGCCTTGCTGAGGGCGGTGTCTATATAGACTACAGGACTCTTATGGCTGTTCTAAACGAGTTGGAGGTCTACCTATCCACCGCTGTTGAGCTTCTCCATGTTAGGGGTGGTGAGGTGTGAGCGAGGAGTATGAGGAGACCTTGGAGGATGTTATGCGCCTTCTGTTCCCCCGGGCGCATAGAAAGATGGTTGAGGCTGTTCTCGAAATTTCAAGTACACACGTTTGCCCCAGCAACTACATTCTGAGGAGGCTTCTCGATGTTGGTGCTATCAGGGTTGAGTCTGGTGGTAACAGGTGTTTGCTATCCGCTGAGCTTGGTCTTAGGCTTGTTAGGCTGGGCTTGGTGTGGCTATTCTTTGTACTTGGTAGGAAAATGGGTAAATACCTAGCTCATTTCTATATACAGTTAGAGAAGGTGGTTAGCGATGCTCTTCGCGATTAGCGTTCTTATCGTTACTACGCTGCTCATCTATATGCTTAGCGAGTTCAGCGAGTCTGAGGGTAACGTTGGTTACATGTACGTGGTGTATCCATGGATTACTACGGCTCCTGAGACGCTTACAACTGTGTTCCTTATCTTGGAGGGGAGACCTGTTGCGGGTCTGTTCAACTCGGTTTTCTCTGCTGCTTTCGACCTAGCGGTTGTTGGCTTGGCTGCTATCCGCTTCGGCTCTATAAATATGAGGTCTCTTGTGCCTCTCGGTGTTGCTAGCGCTCTATCGGCTCTTGCTCTAGTTGGGGTCTCCTACGACGGTTACCTAACCTTTAGCGATGGTGTGCTGCTGCTAACGGTTCTCGCGGTGCTAATGGTCTTCGCTGCTACGGGCTACGGTATATCCTTCGGTAGGTTCAAGTACGGTGGTCTCTGGGCTGCTCTATCCATGGTGGCTATGGTGCCCGCTGCTTGGCTGCTATCCAAGGGTGTTGATATGCTCTGTGGCTATGTGCCTGAGTACCTAGCGGGTGTTGTATCAGCGGTTCTAACGTCTCTACCCGATGTGATAGTTGCGCTGGTGTATGGTCTCGATACTGAGGAGGCTATAGCATCTATCTATGGTGCCTGTGCCCACGACTTCGTGGAGTCTATAGGTCTTGCTGCTCTAGTAGCGGGCTTAATGGGTGCTGCGGTACCTGTTCCCAAGCCTCAGCACCTAGCGGTTGTGCTGACGGCTATAATGATGTCTTGGATTTTCGTGATGAGCTACGGTAGGATTACGAGAATCGAGGGGGCTATTCTGGTGGTGTCGTTTGCTGTGCTGAGCTACTTCGCGGTGGTCTTCGGGCTGCTCTGAGCCACATGCTGTTTTTCTGCGCAGCGGTCCTTGTAGAGCAGCGTGCTATACCTATTCTATATATACTAGGTACTCTCCTCGCTCTGCTCCTGCTTCAGGGCTGCTTCTACCAAGCTCATTAGCAGGGTCTCTACCCTAGACCTGTAGTAATCGTCTAGGGCTTTACCGTCTAGCCACGCCTCTAGCAGGTCTATGTCTTCTAGCATCTCCTCCTTTCTCCCTGCGTAGAAGAAGTATAGCATGGTGTAGGCGGGTTCCTCGGGCACCCCTATCAAAAGTGTTCTCAGGGTTCTTGCGAGGTCTTTACCCTGTTCCTTCAGGGTCTTGTCTGGGTCTTTACCCGATAAGAGGGCTAGTAATAGGTTTACCCCTGCTTTTCGCATACTCTTTACAGATTTCACAGCAAACACCATTTGATAGACTGGTGCTAAAGCATATAAGTTTGTGTAATGGAATGTATTAATGAAAAGAGGTGCAAAACATGAGTATCGTTGCTAACAGAGACATCTGGAACGCAATAAAGGCGGATTATGTAAACACCTACGCCTACAGGATATGCAGCTTCCTCTTTACGCTGTATCCTGAGGAGGCTAGGAGGGTCTTCGGAGACATCGAGGGTTGTGTGAGAGAGGTTAAGGATGATGCTGAGGTATGGATAGAGAAGTGGCTACCTAACTACTTCTCGGGTATCGTGGCTAGGGTTAAGGGCACGTCTAGGTAACCCAAACCTGTTTTTTATTACTAGACCTTTCTCGCTCTCGGTATAGCATATAAGTTTGTGTAATGGAATTAATCTTTGAAAAGGGTGAGTCTAGCATGTGGAAAAGCATAGCTCTAGGTGCCCTAGTTGCTGTTGTAGCGTTCATATCGCTATGGTATCTGGGCTTCAGCTCTGGTGAGGCGTTCTATCTCGCCTTTACCATCGGTACTGTAGCGGCTGCTATCGGTGCTGCTAGCGAAAAGGAGCAGGCTGTTGGGGAGCTGGGCGCCTTTGCTGCGCTTATACTAGCGATGGCTATTATGTCTAGGTACTTTGCTCCTAGCACCGCTACGATAGTGATGCCCAACGGTATGCAAATAGAGATT
>Ga0190337_1000027_pt1 | contig 25635 bp, 28 predicted proteins | sample 4872041011_MG_FD_161677 | JGI IMG/M metagenome (GOLD analysis project Ga0190337, IMG submission 161677) | Hydrothermal vent sediment bacterial communities from Southern Trench, Guaymas Basin, Mexico - 4872-04-10-11_MG | ecosystem: Environmental > Aquatic > Marine > Hydrothermal vents > Sediment ...
TAATTCTAAACAACCAGAGAAATTTGATATTTTTTTATTAATTTCAAATGAAACCAAAAAGAAAAAAAAGGAAGCTGAAATAAAAAAAGCTGAAAAAATTATAGGACAAATTAAAAAAGCTTATACTAACAAAAATTATGAAAAAGTAATTGAGCTTTTAAACAAACTCCCACCTGATTTTTCTTTAACTCCTGAAGAAAATCTTATAATTTCAAAAAGTTTTCTTAAATCTGGTTTTCCGGAAAGGGCTATAGAATTTTCAAAAAAAGTGATTTCAGTTAAAAGAGGAACTCATGAAGCTTGTATAGCAAATTTAATTAAAAATAAGGCTTTTATAATAAAAGGTGAGTATAAAAAAGCTAAAAAAGAAATAGAAAATTTTTTAGATTCTTATTGTGATAAAAGTCTCAAAAAAGAAGCAGAAGTATTACTTTATTTTATAAAAGCACTTCCTGAAGATAAGTTAAAAGAAATAGATAAATCTTTAATTAAAAAAATTTTCGGAGAAATTTATAAATTTAGAGGACTCTATTTTTTAAAAAAAGGAAAGTTAAAAAAAGCTAAGGAAGACTTTTTTATCTATATAAATGTATATGGAACCTATAAAGAGGCTCCGGAATTAATCTATAAATTAGCTGAAGCTTATTTTAAAAAGAAAGAAAAGAAAAAAGCCAAAATTTTTTATGAATTAATTATTACTGAGTGGGATGGCACTAAAGAAGCTCTTTTTTCTAAATTTAGACTTTATCAAATGGCTTATGAAAAGATTTTAATTAAAGAATTAATTCCTAAAAAAACAAAACAAGATTTAATTTCTTTTATAATTCTAATTAAAAGTAGATACCCTGAAGAAAAAATAGCTGAGGAAGCAAGTTTTATGAGTATTAAAGTATATTTTGAAGATAAAAATTATCTTTTAGCCAGAAAAAATGCTATAGAGTTTTTAAAAACTTTTAAAAAAAGTCCCTTTATTAAAAAAGTAAAAAATTATTATTGCAAAAGTGTAAATTTTCTTTTTAAAGAAAATTATAAAAAACGAAATCTCTTTTTAATTTTTAAAATAGAAAAAGAAGATAAAGAAATTTTTAAAAAAACTAAATGTGGAGAAGCTTATTATACCTTAGGAAACATTTATTTAAATTATAATTTTTACACCAAAGCCTCTTATTGTTTTATTAAAGCCTATGAATTAGAGAATAATAAAAATTTTTTATCTAAGATATTGCTTAAATTGGGGTGGTTAGCTTTAGAAACAGAAAATAAAAAATTATTTAATGATATTTTTACAGTTTTAACTAAAAAATATAACAGAAACTTAAAGCAAGACCCCTATTATTTTTATTTAAAAGCATTTTATGAGATGCAAAAAGATTTAAAAAAGGGTGAATATTATTTAAATTTAACTTTAAATTCATCTTTACCTGAAAAATTTAAAGAAAAGCTTCTAAGGTATTTTCGTGACAAAGCTCTTGCTTTGAAAAAGTATAATAAAGCTTTAAAATATACTAATAATCCTTTTTTTAAAGCAAAAGCAGAGGATTATATTATTTTACTTGTAGAAACTTTTTATACAGATAAACCTCTTTTTGAAAAAATTTTAAAAATTGCTAAAAATAAATTTCCTAAAAATTCAAAAATAAAATGGTTAGAAGCTTATTATTTGGAAAGAAAAGGAAATATTAAGGCTTCAGCAAAAATATGGAAGGATTTAACAAAAGGAAATTCTTTAGAAAATGAACTTGCTAAAAGTTATGAAAAAATGAAAGATCTTGTAGAAAGAACTTATCAAATAGTTTTTTAGATAATTATTTAATAAATTTAAAAAATGAAAGGTAAAATATGCATAATTGGAGATAGTTTAGAAATTAAACTTTTAAAAGAATCTTTTTCAGAACGTGGATTAAAAATTTTATTTTTTAAAAAGTCTGATTTTGATTTTCAGAAAGTTTCTTTTCCCTCTATAGATGTTTTAGTTTATGAGCTTTCTTATAAAGAGACTAAAGATTCTTCTCTTGTTGATAAATTTTTTAAATTAGGTTTAAAGTCAATTGTTTTTTTAGCAGAAAAAGCTGATTTAGAGGATGCTATAGAATTTATTAAAAAAGGGGCTTATGATTTTAAATTACTTTCAACTCCTCTTGAAATAATAGAAAAGACAATTCTTTATGCTTTAGAAGAAAAAAGGATTTTCTGGCAGGATGAGGCTTTTCTTACTAAAAATCCTTATATGCTAAAAATTTTAAAAAAATTGGAAGATGTAGCACAAAGTAAAGCTCCTATTCTTTTAGTTGGAGAATCTGGAACAGGAAAAGAATTACTTTCTAAATATATTCATCAAAAAAGTCCAAGAAAATTTGGTCCTTTTGTAGCTATCAATTGTGCAGCTCTTCCTGAATCTCTTTTAGAATCAGAGCTTTTTGGGTATGAAAAAGGTGCTTTTTCTGGTGCAATATTCAGAAAAAAAGGAAAAATTGAGCTTGCTGATAAAGGAACTCTTTTATTAGATGAAATTACAGAAATGCATCCTCATCTTCAGAGTAAACTTTTAAGGGTCCTTCAAGAGGAGGAAGTAGATAGATTAGGTGGATATCAACCTATAAAAATAGATATACGGCTTATTTCAACCACTAATAAAGATATAGAAAAAGAGGTTGCCGAAGGTCGTTTTAGGGCAGATCTTTTTTATAGAATTAATGTCATTACTGTCAAAATTCCGTCGTTAAGAGAAAGAAAAGAAGATATAGAATTTTTAGCTTCTTATTTTTTGGAAAAATTTTCCTCTCTATATAATAAGAATATAAAAGGATTCACAAAAAAAGCTTTAATTTTTTTGAAAAACTACTCTTTTCCAGGAAATGTAAGAGAGCTTAAAAACATGATTGAACGAGCTGTGCTTACATGTGAAGATAAATTAATAGATTTTAAAAATCTTGTAGATCCTTTTTCTCAAGAAATCTCTTTTCCAAATACAGGCATAGATTTTGCGAAAAATTTTACAGAAATAAAACCATTATCAGAGCTTGAAAAAGAGGCTATTTTTAAAGCTTTAGAATTATGTAAGGGAAATAAAACCAGAGCTGCTGAACTTTTAGGAATTACTGTGAGAACCTTAAGAAACAAACTTAAACAGTATGAAAAAGAAGGTTTATTATAAAGGTGCTTTATGTTAGGTATTTTAGAAAAAACTTTTGATCTTGTAAGAGTAGCTTTAAAATTAAGATCTTATAAACATACTCTTTTAGCCTCAAATATAGCTAATGTAGATACTCCAGGATATAGAAGAAAAGATATTCCTTTTGAAAAAATTATTCAAAATTATCTTTCTAAGAAAGGTTTACTTAAAACCACACATCCTAAACATTTTAAGGGATTAAGAAAAAATATAGATGAAATTATTAAAGCTTATGAAGATGAAACCTTAGGAACACCTAACAATGTAAACCTTGAGGAAGAAATAGTTCAGCTTACAGAAAATCAAATTTTATATGAAGCAACTTTACAAGCTCTTTCTAAAGAATTAGAAATGTTAAAAGAAGCAATTACTGAGGGAGGTAGATAACTATGAATTTACTAAAAATATTTCAAGTAACAGGAAGTGGTCTTTTTGCTCAAAAAGTTAGGTTGAATATTGCAGCAACTAATATTGCTAATTCTCAGGTAACACGAACTCTTGAAGGTGGCCCTTATAAAGCTAAGGTTGTAATCTTAAAAGCTATTCCACTCTCAGAAAAAGATCCAAATCTAAAAGTTGTAAAAGTAGAAAAGATAGTTGATGATCCTTCTCCGTTTAAAGAAGTATATGATCCAGGACATCCAGACGCTGATGAAAGAGGAATTGTAAAATATCCTAATGTTGATGTAATTACAGAGATGGTAGAACTTTTATCTGCAGGAAGAGCTTATGAAGCAAACTTAACAGTCCTTTCTACTACTAAAAGTATGACTTTAAAAACTTTAGATCTATTGAGATAATGGAGGTTATAAAATGAAAGTTTACAACAATCATTTTAATCCTTCTATACAAATTAAAAATTTACAATCTACACAAAAGAAACCTGATTTTAAAACCTTTCTTCTTGAAAAAATAAAAGAAGTAGATGAGTCTCAAAAAAAAGCTTATCAAGTTTTAGAAGCTTTAGCTAAAGGTGAAGATATAGATCTTTCTGATGTCGCCTTTACTCTTTCTAAAGCTGATATAAATTTTAAACTTCTTTTAAGAATAAGAAATAAGATCTTAGAAGCTTATCAAGAAATTATGAGAATGCAAATTTAAGAGTTTTTAAAAGGAAAAAACCATGCCTCTGCTTAATTTAAAAACAATTCCTGCTCAATTGAAAGATTTCTGGAATAAATTAGATAGAAGACAAAAGGTAATTTTTGTAGGAGGAACTATAGGTATTACTTTACTTTTGATATTAAGTGTTTGGTTATATAGTCAGATTAATTGGGGATTACTTTATAGAGGTCTTGATGAACAAACAACTGGTCAAATTGTTCAATATCTTAAAAAACAAAAAGTTCCTTATAAAGTAGAGGTAGATGGAAGTATTTATGTTCCCAAAAATAAAGTAGCCGAATTAAGAATGGAAATAGCAAGTAAAGGTTTAATTGGTGGAGCAGGTCCTGGTTTTGAACTTTTTGATAAAGAAAAAATGGGACTTACAGAATTTCAAGAAAAGGTAACTTATCAAAGAGCATTGGAAGGAGAACTTGCAAGAACTATCATGGGAATTAAAGGAATAAAATCTGCAAGGGTTCATCTTGCTTTACCTAAGGAAACCATTTTTATAGAAGAAGAAAGACCTCCCAAGGCTTCAGTATTAATCCAATTAAAACCAGGTTATCAATTGACTCCCTCTCAAATAAAAGGAATTGTTAATTTGGTAAGTGGGGCTGTTCCAAAACTTAAACCTCAGAATGTAACCATAATAGATGCTAATACAGGAAAAAGTTTTTATATTCCTTCAGAAGAGGAAGAAATACCAGCTACTCAATTTGCCTATAAAAAAAAATTTGAACAACACTTAAAGAATAAAATTGAAGAAATTTTATCAAGAGCTTTAGGATATGGAAAAGCTATAGCTCAGGTGTGGGTAGATTTTTCTTTTGACAAAGAAAGTATCATGGAGGAAACTTACGATCCAGAAGGAATAGCAATAGTTTCTGAGGAAACAGAAGAGGAACAAAAAGTAAGCAAAATTCCAGAGGAAGGTGGAGCAGCTGGTGTAAAAGGAGCATTGCTTCAAAAAATGGAAGCCACTTTTCCTCAAACCCAAAGAGAATCGCATATAAAAAAAAGAGCCATTAGAAATTATGAAGTAAGTAAAAAAATCAGAAATCTTGAAATTTCTCCAGGAAGTATTAAAAAAATAAGTGTAGCGGTATTAGTTGACAAAAGTGTTTTAGGAGAAAATGCCACTGCTAAACTTTCTTGGATTGAAGAATTAGTAAAAGGAGCTATTGGATACAATCCTGATAGAGGAGATGAAATTAAGGTTCAGGCTAAAGAATTTGTCAAAATTCCAGTGCCAAAACCTGGAATTATGGATTATATAGCTCAATTTTATAAACCATTTTTGTTAATCGGTGCTTTAATTCTTTTCTTTATTTTTGTTATAAGACCTCTTATAAAAGCTCTTATACCAAAACCTACACCTGTTGAAATACCTCCAAAACCTGTTCCAAGTGCTCCTCCTGAGGAGGAAGTAGCAGGTCCTATGCCTCAAGAAATTGCTTTAGGAATTATAAAAAGTCAACCTGAAAGAGCTGCTATGCTTATAAAAAAATGGCTTTTAGAAGAATCCTTAGAAGAAAGGAAAAAAGCTTTATCTGAAGCTGGACATTAAAAAATGGCTAAAATAGATCCTAACAAATTAACAGGACCTCAAAAAGCAGCTATTTTTCTTATGTTAATGGGTGAGGAGTTTACATCAGAGGTTTATAAATATTTAGATATGGAGGATATTAAAAGAATCGGAATTGAGATGGCTAAAATAGATTATATTCCATCTGAAGCTGTTAAGAAGATTTTAGAAGAGGCTAATATAGAAGCTAAGGAAATGCTTGGGGATTTAAGTGTTGTTCCAGAAGAATTCTTGAAGCAAAGTTTATTAAAAGCTTATGGAGAAAAAGGTAAAGAATTATATGAAGAAATTAAAAAAGAAATAGGACCCGAGACTTTTAAAAAACTTAGAAAACTTGATCCTAAAACTATTGCCAGTTTTCTTTCTAATGAGCATCCTCAGACTGTAGCTATTATTTTGGCTCATCTTGATCCAGATTTATCTGGGCAGGTTTTACAACTTCTTCCAGAAAAAATAAGAGGGGAAGTATTATTAAGAATTGCTTTATTAAATAAGGTTGATCCTGAAATTGTAAAAGAAATAAGTGATGCCTTAGAAGCTGAACTTCAGAGTATAGGAAGTGTTTTAGGAAAAAAGATTGGAGGACCAGAAAAAGCTGCAGAAGTTTTATCTCATGCAGGAAGAGAATTAGAAGATGAACTTTTAACTGAAATAGAAGATGAGAATCCTACCTTAGCTGAAGAAATAAGAAAGTATCTCTTTACCTTTGAAGATTTTCTTAAAGTTGATGACTTTAGTATTCAGACTCTTCTTAGAGAAATCTCTACAGATGATCTTAAATTAGCTTTAAAGGGTGCTTCACCAGAAGTAAAAGAAAAATTCTTTAGAAATATGAGTAAACGTGCTGCAGATTTATTAAAAGAGGAACTTGAATTGATGCCTCCTGTTAGAATTACAGAAGTAGAAAAGGCTCAACAAAATATTATTAAAACTGCTAAAAAATTAGAACAAGAAGGAAAAATAGTCCTTACAAGAGGAGAGGAAGAATTTGTCTAAAATTTTAAAAAACAAACAAATAAATAATACTTCTATTATTATTCCTGATTCAAGCTCTATAAAAGGAGAAGTTTTTCAATCTCTTTTTGAAATAAATATAGAAAATATTTCTAAATTAAAAAAAGAAATAGAATCTCCAGAAGAAAAAGCTAAAAAGAAAGGTTTTGAAATAGGTTATAAAGAAGGATTAAACAAAGGTTATTTAGAAGGACATAAAAGAGGATATAAAAAAGGTTTTGAAAAAGGAAAAAAAGAAGCTGAAGAAAAATATAAAAAACTTGAAAATGTCCTAAAAAAAGATTTTCAAGAAAAAATCCAGTCTATTAATACTTTTTTAAAAAATTTAGAAAAAGAAAGTAAAGAATTAATTTTAAATATGGATAAAGAAGTTTTAAATTTAGCTTTAAATATAGCTCAAAAACTAATTTTAAAGGAAATTGAGAGAGATCCTGAAATTTTATTAAGACTTATAAGGGAAGCTCTAAATTATATTGCTGAAGGAACAGAGCTAAATATTAAGATAAATCCAGAAGAATATAAATTTTTAAAAGAAAATCTATTAAAGTATATTCCCCCTTCTCAAAAAATTAAATTAATTCCAGATGAATCTATATCAAAGGGTGGAATTTTTATTGAAACCTCCTTAGGTGTTATTGATGCTACTTTTGAAAAAAGATGGAAAAAACTTTTAGAAACCCTTTTAAAAGATGAAAGTTAAAAGTTTAGAAGAATATAAAAAAAAGATTTCACAATTAATTCCTTTTGAAATTTATGGACATGTAACAAAACTTTTAGGATTAACTATTGAAAGTAGCGGTCCTTTTTTAAAGGTCGGAGATTTATGCAAGATCGAGGGGGAAAATGCAAATTTACTTGCTGAGGTTATAGGATTTAAGAATGATAAGCTTTTACTTACTGCTTTAGGAGATCCAAAAGGAATTAAAGTTGGAGCAAAGGTTTTCCCTATTGGTTCTTCTTATGCGCCTGTAGGAGAGGATTTTTTAGGACGTATAGTAAATGCCTTAGGAGAACCTTTAGATAAAAAGAAAAAACCTAAAGCTTCAGATTTTTATCCCTTACATGGAGAACCTTTAAAACCTTTAGAAAGGGCTCCTATTAAAGAAATTTTAGATGTTGGAATAAAGGCTATCAATGCTCTTTTAACTATAGGAAGAGGACAAAGAGTAGCAATAATGGCAGGTTCTGGAATAGGTAAAAGCACTCTTCTTGGAATGATAGCAAGATATACTACTGCTGATGTAAATGTTATTGCTTTAATAGGAGAAAGAGGAAGAGAAGTAAGAGAATTTATAGAAAAAGATCTTAAAGAAGATGGATTAAGAAAATCAGTTGTTGTAGTAGCTACTTCTGATGAAGCACCCTCTATAAGAATTAGAGCAGCTTATTATGCTACTTCTTTAGCAGAATATTTTAGAGATAAAGGCTATAAAGTCCTTCTTCTTATGGATTCTTTAACCCGCTTCTGTATGGCAGGAAGAGAAATAGGTCTTGCTTCTGGAGAACCTCCTACAGCTCGTGGTTATACACCCTCTGTATTTGCTTTATTACCAAAACTTTTAGAAAGAGTAGGTCCTAAAATAGGAGCTGGAGATATTACCGGAATTTATAATGTATTAGTAGAGGGAGATGATTTAAATGATCCTATTGCAGATTCAGTAAGAAGTATTGTAGATGGACATATTGTGCTTTCAAGAGATTTGGCTCATGAAGGGCATTATCCACCTATTGATATTCTTGCAAGTATAAGTAGGGTTATGAAAGATATTGTTCCAAAAGAACATTTAGATTTAGCCTATCAAACTATTTCTATTTTAGCTACCTATAAAAAAGCCGAAGACCTTATAAATATAGGAGCTTATGTTAAAGGTTCTAATCCTGAAATAGATAGAGCTTTGAATTTAATAGGAGATTTGAAAAATTTTCTAAAACAACCAATTGAAGAACGTTATTCTTTAGAAGATTCTGTAAATTTATTAAAAGATATCTTAAATAAGAAGTTATGAGAAGAAGAGTAAAACTTTTAAAATTTTTAACTTGGTATAAAACTCTTCAAGAAGAACAAGCTAAAATAAGAGTAATAAATTGTAAAAATAATTTGGAAAAACTGTTACAGGAAAAAAATAAAGTTATTATTTTTAGAAAAAATAGCTATAATATGTTAGAAAAAAAACGCCTTTTAAATAGTGAAGAATTAAAATATATATTATTTCAAGCAGAAAAAAGTTCAGAATTTGAAGATATATTAAATAAAAAAATTAAAATGCAAAAAGAAGAACTTAAAAATCTTCTTAATTTTCTTGAAAAAGCTTATAAAGAAAAAAAATTAATGGAAACATTAAAAAACAAAGCTCAGCAATTATTATCTATAGAAAGTATTAAGAAATTTTATAGAGAAATGGATGATTTAATTCTTCTAAGAATAGGAAGAAAAAATGTATAAAATTTTTAAGATTAAAAATCTTTTATGGCTCTTAATATTTTTGGGAATAACTAAGTTTTTCTTAATTATTTTTTTAATTTTTTCTAATGCATATAGGCTTGAAGCTAAGGAAGAAAATATTTTTGCAGGTTGTCCACCTGAATTTTCTGAAATTCTTGCTTTAGAAAGAGCTAAATTATATGAAAAAGAAAAAAAAATAGAATTAAGAGAAAAAGAACTAAAAATTTTAGAAAAACGCATTCAAGAACAAATGGCAGCTCTAAAAGATCTTGAGATTACTATAGATAAAAAACTTAATAAAATTGAAGCAATTCAAGATCAAAGGGTTAAACTTTTAGTAAAAGCTATTTCTGAAATGAGAGCTTCTAAAGCAGCTAAGTTATTATTAAATATGGATAAAGATATGGCTGTAAAAATATTAAGTCAATTAAAAAGTTCACAGGTAGCAAGTATTTTAAGTGCTATGCCTCCAGATAAAGCAGCTTATTTATCTGAGGCTCTTTCTGGATATCCTCCTAAGGAGTATTAGGAAGATCTGATGGAACTTTAGCTTTTTGAAAAATTCTTCCTAATAATAGACCTAATTCAAAAAGCACATATAAAGGTATAGCAAGTAAGGACATATTAAAAGCATCTGGAGTAGGTGTAATTATAGCAGCAACTACTACAATAATAAAAAAAATCTCTTTTCTGTATTTACCAAGTTTTAAAGGATTAATAACTCCACCCATAGATAAAAAACATATAAATAAAGGTAATTCAAAAATTAATCCAAAGGCAAGAATAAAAAAGGTAAAAAAATTTACAAAATGTTCAAGAGATATAGCAGGTTCGAGCTTTTTTGTTTTAAAAGAAAGCAAAAATTTTATTCCATAAGGAATAGTAATTTCATAACTAAAAAAAACTCCAAGATAGAATAAGAAAAGTCCTAATAAATAAAATAACCAAAAAACCTTTTTTTTAAAAGAAAAAAGAAAATCAAAAAATGAAATCAAAAAATACCAAATAAAAGGAAATAAAACTACAAAAGTTAAAAAAAAAGAAAACTTCAAAAGTGAGATTATAGGTTCTGAAACACTATAAAAAATAAATTTTTGATGATAAATAATTTGTAAGAAATTTAAAATATAAGGAGAGAGCCCAAAAAAAATTAAATAAATTATGATTATTAAACAAATTATCAAAATTCCTTTACTTTTCCATAATTTTAAAAAACGTTTTAAAAATTGAGCAATTTTTTTTGAATTCATTAAAAAATATTTTCCCTGACCCACTCTATAGCATTTTTAAAGATATAAAGTCCTTGAGGCATTTTATTTTTTTCTCGAGTCCAACGAGGATGATTTGTCCAGTGATTGAAAGCTTCTGGATGAGGCATAAGTCCAAATATTCTTCCTGAAGGATCAGATATACCTGCTATCGCTTCTTGAGAACCATTAGGATTAAAAGGATATTCCATGGTTGGTTCTTTAGTTTTGGGATCTATGTATTGAAGAGCAATTTGATTATTTTTCTTTAACTCCTCTAAAACTTCTTTATTTTCAGTTACAAAGTTGCCTTCTCCATGCCTTACAGGAAGATAAAGTTCTTCGAGACCTTTTAAAAAAACACATGGAGTTTTAGAATTTACTTTTAAATATACCCATCTATCTTCAAATTTACCTGAATTATTATAAGTAAGAGTTACTTTTCTCTTACCTAAATATTTACCTCCAGGAAGTAAACCCATCTTTACAAGAAGTTGAAATCCATTACATATTCCAATAATAAGACCTCCTTCGTTTAAAAATTTTAATAATTCATCCCAAAGAAGCACTTTTCCTTGAATTTTAAGAAATCTAAATCGATGAGCACAAGCCTGAGCACTACCTAAATGATCACCATCTAAAAAACCACCAGGAAAACACAAAATTTGATAGTCTATAATTCTTTTTTCTCCTGAAAAAATTTCAGATAAATGAACTATCTCAGGATCTGCTCCACATACTTTAAAAGCATAAGCTGTCTCTACTTCACAATTAATCCCATATCCCCAAAATACAAGAACTTTAACTCGCTTCATCTATTCCTTTACAAATCTAATTTCTCTATTATAGTATAGTAACTCTGTTATTATATTTCGGAAATTTTATTTTTCAAAAAATTAAAGTTTTTATGAACTTTCTTCTTTTAAAAACTTTAATTTTTTTATTTTTTTATATAATTATTCTTCCAAAACTATCTTTAGGATATCCTCTTTTTCTAAAAATAAATTTAGAATTTTATCCCGAACTAAGTCTTCTCAAAGGCTCCCTTTTTACTAAACTTAATTTTAATGAAAATTATAACTTTATAACCTCTAAATTTTTAATAAAAGAAATTAAAACATCCTCTGATATTTTGTTCTTTGATCAAAAAGGATTTTTAAAAGTTTCAACTATTAAAAATAGAAGCCCTTTATACATATCCTTTGAAAAGTCTATCAATTTTTTAATTTTTCCTATCACAATTATAAATCCTCCTTTCCCCTATCCTGATAAACCTTTTATTTATGAAATCACTATTAAAATTCCCAGAACATTTAAAAATATGGAAATTTTAATCCCATCAGATGAATTAGAAATAAAAAAAACTAAAAATTTTTTATTTTATACTTTTAAAAACTTAAAACCTATTTTAAATCCTTGTATAATAATAAGCACTTTCAAATTAAAAAAAATAAGTTTTTTCTATAAAAATCTTAATTTATATTTTTATTACCTTCCTCAAATAACTCCTTTATGTTCTAAAGATTTAAAGAATTTTTTTAAAAGTTTTAAAACTTTAGCTTATCTTTTAGAAAATGTTGGGGGAACTTTATATCCTTTTAAAAAATTATATATAATAATTGTTCCTGAAAATTTTTCAAATATACAAAGTTTCTCGGATGTTTTATTAATCAATTCTTCAATTTTAAAAGATGTAAAATACTTTTTACATCTTCTTGCGAAGAAAAAACTTAAACAAGGATTATTTTTGAAAAATGAAGAAATAATAGACGGGTTAATCACTTATTTAATAGATTATCAAATTGCTGAAGATAAAAAATTTTTTAGAAAAATACATTTAGCTTTTCCTAAAAAAGAATCCAGAGCCTTTTTTTATTTTTTAACATTATCTAAAACTTTAGGTAAAAAAAATTTTTTAGATACTTTTAAAAATTTTTACGAAGACAATATATTTAGTTTGAAAACTTGGAATGATTTTCTTTATCTAATTAAACAAAGTTATCCAAATCTTAAAAATTCTATTATATCCTATTCTAATTTTCAAAAATTAAAGCTAATTGGTAAAGTAAAATCTGTTAAAAAGAAAAAAGATTCATATATAATAAATTTAAATCTCACTGTAAATTCAACTTTAAATGATTCTATCAAACAGTTTTTTCTTCCTATAAAAATTGAAACAGAAAAAGGATCTAAGTCTTTAATCTTAAAACTGGAAAAAACAAACCAGGATTTCCAAATTTCTGTAAAAGAAAAACCAAAAATAATATATTTGGACCCTGAATATTTACTTTGGAGAAATTTAAATCCTAATGAAATTCCCAATTGTATAGCCAGGTTTTTTCATTCTCCAGGAATTTTAATTGTTAATAAGGATTCTTTTCCAGTTTATAGAAAACTTATTAATTATTTTAGAAATCTAAATTATAAAATAACTACTTCTTGGATTGAACCTCTGAATATTTCTATAACTTCTAAAAATTTAATTTATCTAAATATTCTTCCTATTCCATGGCAATTTAATCCTCCTCCAAAAGGTTTTTATTTCAAAGTTATTCCCAATTCTTATAATCCCAAATATGGTATAGGATATTTTTATGTCTCTTCCACAAAAGAACTGGATTTAAATTTAAATAAGTTAAAATCATTAACCACTTATTCTGAAGTAATTATCAAATCTGGAAAAGTTATTTTAAAAAGGAAAGATAAAGCTTTGGATGGTATCCCTATCTTTTTAATTTCTTTACCTTATGAAGTTTATCTAAAAAGTAAACTTTCTCCTCGAGAAATGGCTTTAAAATTTATTAATACTCAAATAATTTTAATAGGAATGGAAAATAGTATCTCTTCCTCTAAAGAATTTTATAAAGATTTTTTTCAAAATTTTTATAATTTTAATAATCATATTATTTTAGCATTAGACTTACCTTCTTCTTTTCAAAAATTTTTAGAAGAATATTTTGCTAATAAAATTTCAGAATCTCAATTAATTAAAAAATTAAAAAATATAAATCATTCTTTTGATATCTTAACAATTATTGATTTAATAAATTGGGCGAAAACAAATAATACAAAAACATTTGTTATAGGATATGATTATAATTTATTTATGAAAGTTCTAACTAAGGGATTAAGTGCGCTTTCTAAAGATGAGCTTTCAAAATTACCTGAGATAGATTTTTTTAACCCTTCTTATAAGAATTATTTATATTCCTTATATAAATCCTCAACAAATCTTCAAAAATTTAATTTTGGAAATTTTTATCAAGCACAGATTTTAAAAAGAGAAAATTTAGCAGAAAATATTAAAAAACTTTTAGAAACATTTAAAAATTATCAAATAATTATAATTACTGAAAAAGATTTAACTATACCTAAATGGGGAATATCTCAATATTTGCAAAAAAGAAATATTACAAATTTTAAAACTATTATATTTAATTTTGAGAATTAATTTAATGGGGGCTTTTGCCCCCATTAAATTATAAGAATTATTAGCTTTTTTTAGCTGCTTCTTCAAGCTTTTTACCAGGTTTAAATTTTACTACCTTTTTAGCAGGAATCTTAATAGGACTACCTGTTCTCGGATTTCTTCCTTCTCTGGCAGCTCTTTTAACTACTTGAAAACTTCCAAAACCTACCAAGACTACTTTATCTCCCTTAGAAACTGCTTCTTCAACGGCTTTCATAAAAGCATCTAAAAGCTTTTCAGCAGCTGCTTTAGGAACTTCTGCAATTTCTGCCATTCTTTTTACTAATTCTGCTTTATTCATACCACCCTCCTTTTAATGATTTTTCTTTAATTTTACTTTTTATAAGAATTTCTCAAATTTTGTCAAGGTTTTTTAAAAGAAATAATCAGATTTTATTAAAAATTTTTTCAAAATTATTATATAGATTGACAGCTTGGACAATAAGTTGTTCCTCTTTGGGCTATTTTTTTATATACTAAAATTTTTCCACATTTAGGGCAAGGTAATCCCTTTTTCCTATACACTAAATGTTTTTCTTGAAATTTTCCTTTTTCACCTTTGACATTTACATAGTTTCTAATAGACGAACCTCTCAAATCTATAGCTTCTTTAAGTAATCTTTTCATTTGATAAAATATCTCTTTTATTTCTTCTTCTTTAAGATCTTTAGTATTTTTTAATGGACTCACCTTGGCTCTGAAAAGAAGTTCATCAATATAAATATTCCCTAAACCTGCAATAAACTTTTGATCCAATAATAAACTTTTAATGTTTCTTTTTCTTTTTTTAATTATATTTTTAAACTCTTCAAAACTTATCTTTAAAACATCTTTACCCAATTGTTTTATTTCTTTAAGCTTTAAGATATTTTCAACTTTTGCCTTTTTAATTTTCCCAAATTTTCTAATATCAAAATAACTTAAGTTATATTTTTCAAATTCTAAAACTAATATAAGATATTTTTTCTTTTCATCTAAAAATTTATTAATATTCTTTTCTGAAAGAATAAAAAAGCCTGTTAAACCTAAATGAAATAAAAGTAATTCTTTTTGAAAGAAAAAAATTAAATATTTTCCTTTTCTTTTAATATATAGAAGCTTTGTGCCTAAGAGTGAATTTAAGTTTCTAATTTTATTTTTTAAAAGATAAGAGTGATTAAAAATTTTAATATCCCTTAGTTTTTGTCCTACTAATTCTTTTTCTAAATCCCTTTTAATAGTTTCCACTTCAGGAAGTTCAGGCATAAAAATTAATGAAGAACTTTCATTTTATAAATTTCAATTATTGAAAGAATAAGCCCAAGAATAACCGGACCTAAAAACAATCCTAAAAGTCCAAATTTAGCAAGACCTCCAAGAACAGAAAAAAATATAAGAAGATTATGAATTTTTGTTTTTTCTCCAATAAGAAAAGGTTTTAAAAAATTATCAACCTGGGCAATAAGCAGTATAGCGCAAAGAAATAGAATAAATGCTTTTATGTAACTACCAATAATTAGTAAATATATAATGATAGGACCCCAAATTAGACCTGTTCCCAAAAATGGTATAAAAGATGCTATTACAGTAAGAAAAGCCCAGAGTAAATACTGAGGAATACCTAATATAAAATATATAAGAAATGCTAAAAAACCTTGTATAATTCCTGTTAAGATATTTCCATACAAAACACCCTTTAAAATAAGAGAAACTTTTTGTAAAATTTTTTCTTTTTCTTCTTTTTCTCCTGGAATAAGATGGATTATTTCATTTAAAAATTTTTCACCATCTATTAAAAAATAATATAAAGCAATCAAAGTAAATGCCAGCTGAAAACCAAAGGAAAAAAGAAATTTAACAAAATCTTTTAAAAACTTAAATCCTCCTTGAAACAAATTTGAAACAAATTGAACAAATCTTTCTTGAATCTGGGGAAGAGAGGGTTGAAGCCGATCAAAAATCTTGGAAATTAAAGAATAAATATGAGGATATTTCTTCAAACTTTCAATAAACTGTGTTAGATCTTTTTGAGTAAGTGGTTTCAAAGTTTCTAAAAACGAAAGCGTTTGTGAATATAAATTTAATAATATTAAACTAATAGGAATTATTATGAATAACAATAAACACACTATTACAAAAATTGCAGAAAATCTTTTATGATTTCTAAATTTCAAATTGATAAATCTATAGACTGGATAAATAAAAAAGGCTAAAATAGCTGCCCAACAAAAAATATAAAATAAAGGACTTAATAAGTATATAAAAAAAACTATTACAATTAATACTAAGATTAATAAAATCCAAAATCCCAGATCCTTGGAAGGATCTTTGATAAAATTATTCATATTTAAATTGGTAGTATAAAGCATTTTAATGATTTTTAAAGTCAATCTTTTTTATTAAGTGTAAAAGTAATTAAAAATCAATAACTTAAAATTTATTGTAAAGTTGAAAATAGATATTATAATAAAATTATGCCTATTTATGAGTTCAAATGTGAAATATGTGGAGAAATCTTTGAAACCTTTCAAAAAATAGGAGAGGATTTTCCACCTTGTCCTAAATGTAATTCGAATCATGTAATAAAATTACCTTCTATTTTTGGTTTTCAAGATAGAAGTGCAAAAGTTTCTGAAAGAGAAAGAGCTATTCTTAAAAGAGCCAGGGATTATTTAATAGACGGAAAAGTTAAAGACGCAAAACGTTTTTTAGAGAAAGCTAAGGAATTTTATCCTACTGATAAAGTTAAAAGATTACATGATACTTTGGCAGAAAGAAAACCTATAAAAGGTGGTTATTTATGTAAAACAGAACTTATAGTAACTAAAAAGAAGGAGAAATAAGCTATGAGTAAAGAATCTGATGAGATTTTTTCTAACCTTATAACTTTTAGCACTTTTGTTCTTTCTTTAAATACTGCTGCTTTAGTTCATTTGGGAGAAATTCCAGATCCAATAACCAATAAAAAACAAGTCAATTTAACCCTTGCTAAGCAAACTATAGATACATTAGAAATGTTAAGAGAAAAAACTAAAGGCAATCTTTCCTTAGACGAAGAAAAACTTTTACAAAGTATTATTTATGAGCTTAAACTTAAATTCTTAAAATTAGTTGAATAATTTTTTATCATGAAAAGTTATTTTCTTCTTTCTCCTGCAAAACTCAATCTTACTCTTCAAATTTTAAGAAAAAAAGAAAATGGCTATCATGAAATATATACTATTTTCCAAAAAATTGATTTATTTGATGAAATTGAAATAAAAAAGGGGGTTCGAAGTTTTACATTGGACTTTTTTTGTGAAACCCCTATTCCTTTAGAAAAAAACTTAATCTACAAAGCTTATAAAAAATTTAAAGAAACTTTTAATATAAAAGAAGAAGTAGCTATAAAAGTTAAAAAAACAATACCTATTGGAGCAGGGTTAGGGGGTGGAAGTAGCAATGCTGCTTCAGTTCTTAAAGGTTTAGCTTATGTTTATGGTATAAAGATTGAAAATCTTTATAATTTAGCCAAAACTTTAGGAGCTGATGTTCCTTTCTTTTTAAGTCCTTATTTATCAGCTATAGGAAGAGGAATAGGAGATGAATTAGCACCTTTTCCTAATTTCCCCAGTTGGTATATTTTAATATGTCCTGATTTTCAAATTAGCACTAAGTGGGCTTATGAAAATTTAAAAGTTAGAAAATCAAAAAATCCAGTTTATTATACCAATAATATACCTCCTTGGTATCAGCCTCAAGGACTTATTAATGACTTTGAAAAGTTAATTTTTAAAAAATATAAAATTTTACAAGACTATAAAAATCTTTTAAAAAATATAGGAGCTTATGCAGTAAGTTTAAGTGGAACAGGACCTTCTATTTTTGGTGTATTTAATGAAGATTCACCTTTTTTTATTTATAAAACTTTAAAATCTTTTATAAAAGGAGGTAAAGTCTTTCTTGTTAAAAATTTAGAATAATCTTTAAAAGGGGGATTTTATGCCTATAAATCAGTTTAAAATATTTTCTGGGACTGCTAATTTAGAACTTGCTCAAAAAATTTGTGATTATTTAAATATACCTTTAGGAAAGTGTATAATAAAAAGATTTAGTGATGGAGAAATTTTTGTAGAAATAAAAGAAAATATTCGAGGAGCTGATGTATTTATTATTCAGCCAACCTGTCCACCTGTTAATGAACATTTAATGGAACTTTTAATTATGGTAGATGCTGCTCGTAGAGCTTCTGCAAGAAGAGTTACTGCAGTGGTTCCTTATTATGGATATGCCAGACAAGATAGAAAAACTGCTCCTCGGACTCCTATCTCTGCTAAATTGGTAGCTAATTTAATAGTTACTGCAGGTGCAAGAAGAGTTCTTACTATGGATCTTCATGCTGGTCAAATTCAGGGTTTTTTTGATATACCAGTTGATCATCTATATGCTTTGCCTGTTTTTCTTAAACATATAAAAGAAACCTTTGCAGATAAGGAAATTGTTATAGTTTCTCCAGATGCTGGAGGAGTTGAAAGAGCAAGAGAATATGCTAAAAGATTAAATACAGGTATTGCTATAGTAGATAAAAGGAGAGAAAGACCTAATGAAAGCGTTGTGATGAATATTGTAGGTGAAGTAAAAAATAAGATAGCTATTATTATAGATGATATGATAGATACAGCTGGAACAATGTGTCAAGCTGCAGATGCTATAATGGAAAGAGGAGCAATTGAAGTTTATGGAATGGCTACTCATCCAGTTTTATCTGGAAATGCAATTGAAAGAATAAAAAAATCTTCTTTAAAAGCACTTTTTGTAAGTGATACCATTCCTTTAAAAGAAAAAGCAAAAACTCTTGAGAAAATAAAAGTTTTATCAGTAGCTGAGCTTTTAGGTGAAGCTATAAAAAGGATTCACACTGATGAATCTATAAGTTCTTTATTTGTTTAAAATTTGTTATAAAAAGTTTAGGGAGGTGAAAAAAAGATGAAACAAGTTACTTTAAGCGCTATTAAAAGAGAAAAAACTGGAAAAGAAATTAGTAAAAAACTCAGAAAACAAGGATTAATTCCTGCTATTGTATACGGTCCTCGTTTTCAACCTCTCCCTATTGCTGTAAAATTTAATGAGTTGGAAAGTATTTTAATTAAACATAAAGGTGAAACCCTTCTTTTTAATTTAGAATTGACTGATGGTGAACCTCTTAAAATCCAAGCTATTTTAAAAGATTATCAAACTCATCCTATTACAGATAAAATTATTCATATTGATTTTCTTGCTATACATGAGGAAGAAACTATTACCTTAGACATTCCTTTAGAATTTTTAGGAAAACCTGTAGGAATTAGTAAAGGAGGTATTTTAGAAATTCTTCTACATGAATTAACTATTGAGTGTCTTCCATCTAATATTCCTGATAAAATTTATGTAGATATAAACAATCTTGATGTCGGCGATGTCTTACATGTAAAAGATATAAAAGTTCCTGAAGGGGTTAAAGTAATCAATGATCCTGAAGAAACAGTACTCACCATAGTGGCTGAAGCTGGAGAAGGAACAGAAGAAGAAACTGAAGAAACAAGTGAATAAAGTTTTATTTTAATGTGGCTTTTTTGTGGACTTGGGAATCCTGGTGAAAGATATAAAAATACCAGACATAATTTTGGTTTCTTAGTAATAGAAACTTTTGCTAAAAAGCATCATTTAAATTTTAAATTCTATAAAGATTTAGAAAGTGAAGCTGCATATTACAAGGATAAAGCTATACTTATAAAACCTCTTACTTACATGAATCTTTCTGGAAGAGCTGTTAAGAAATGGGTATTAAAGGAAGGTATTCCATTGAAGAATTTACTTGTTATTTATGACGATTTAGATCTCCCCTTAGGAAAAATTAAAATCCTACCTAAAGGTGGAGCAGGAGGACATAAAGGAATGCTTTCTATTATTGAGGCTCTTGAAACCTCAGATTTTCCAAGAATGAAATTAGGAATAAATAAACCTTTAAATCAACCTATAATAGATTATGTATTATCTCCTTTTTCAGAAGAAGAAAATCCAAAAGTAATAAAAATCTTAGACTTAGCCTCTTCTGCTCTTCAAGATATTTTAAATTTAGGACTTTCAAAAACTATGACTAAATATAATTCTTTAAATTATGACTAAATATAATTCTTTAAAATGAATTATTAAATGAAAAAGAATAGAAATAATTAAGTAATTAAAAATGGTAAATTCTAAAAATAAGATTTTAGTTCTTGATTTTGGTTCCCAAACTACTCAGCTTATAGCTCGTAGAATAAGAGAACTTGGAGTTTATAGTGAAATTAGACCTTGTTTTGTGAGTTTAAAAGAAATTAAAAGTTTTTCTCCATCTGGAATTATCTTTTCTGGTAGTCCGAGTAGTGTATATGATAAAAATGCTCCTTTAATTAATAAAAAAATTTTTAATATAGGTGTGCCGATTTTGGGAATATGTTATGGTGCTCAGTTAATAAGTCATCTTTTAGGAGGAAAGGTAGAAAAAAGTAAAAAAAGAGAATATGGTTTGGCTTATATTGAAATATTAGAAAGAAATAAGCTTTTTAAAGGATTAAAAAAAAATAAAAAATATAAAGTATGGATGAGCCATAGTGATAAGATTGAAAGACTTCCTAAGGATTTTTATATTTTAGCAAGAACCGAAATTTCACCTTTTGCAGGTATAGCTCATAAAAATAAACCATTTTATGGAGTTCAGTTTCATCCAGAAGTTATCCATACTGAAATAGGAATGAAAATTCTACATAATTTTGTTTTTGAAATTTGTAAATGTAAAGCAGATTGGAGTATGCCATCTTTTATTGAAAAAACCATAAAAGATATTAGTAAATTGGTGAAAAAAAATGAAAAAGTTATTTGTGCTCTTTCAGGTGGTATAGATTCCACTGTCACAACTATATTAGTTCATAAAGCTATAGGAAATAGACTCATCCCTATTTTTGTTAACAATGGTTTATTAAGAAAAAATGAACCTGAAGAAGTTTTAAAATTAATGGAAAATCTGGGATTAAAAGTCCATTATGTTGATGCTTCTTATATCTTTCTAAATCGTTTAAAAGGAATTAAAGATCCTGAAAAAAAAAGAAAAATTATTGGGGAGACTTTTATAGAAGTCTTTGAAAAGGAAGCAAAAAAATTTAAAAAAGTAAGATATCTTGCTCAAGGAACCCTTTATCCTGATGTGATAGAAAGTGTTTCTTTTAGAGGTCCTTCAGTTACAATTAAAACGCATCATAATGTAGGTGGGCTTCCAGAAAAAATGAATTTAAAATTAATAGAACCTTTAAAAGAGCTTTTTAAAGATGAAGTAAGAAAGATTGCAAAAGTTTTAGGACTTCCTAAACATATTATTTGGAGACAGCCTTTTCCAGGTCCAGGATTAGCTATAAGAATTATTGGAGAAGTAAATGAGGAAAAGCTTAACATTCTTAGAGAAGCTGATGCTATTGTAACTGAAGAGATGCTTAAATCTGGATGGTATTATAAAGTATGGCAAAGTTTTGCAGTTCTTCTTCCTATAAAAACAGTAGGTGTTATGGGAGATTATAGAACCTATGAATATGTCATTGCTATAAGATGTGTTGAAAGTCAAGATGCTATGACTGCTGACTGGGTAAAACTTCCTTATGAGATTTTAGAAAAATTATCAAATAGAATAATAAATGAAGTAAAAGGTGTAAATAGAGTAGTATATGATATTTCATCAAAACCACCTGCTACTATTGAATGGGAATAAGTCTTTATAGAAAAATTTTTCATATAGTTCATGGGCTTACTTTATATTTCTTGAGTCTTAAATTTTCGTATTTCCATTTGGGTTTAATTCTGATATTTCTGTGGATTGGATTATCTCTTTTTGAATTTTTGCGTTTCTTTTTTTATAAGTATCTTCCTTTAAAGTTTTTATGGATGCCTCTTCTTAAAAAGGATGAATATAAAAAATTAAATGATGCTTGGTTTTTTTTAACTGGTCTTATTTTAAGTTGGTTTATTTTAGAATTAAAATATTTTCAACTTATTCTTCTAATCTTAACCTTAGCAGATCCTTTTGCTTCTCTAATTGGATATTATATAGGAAGAAAAAAACTTAAAAATAATAAAACTTTAGAAGGTAGTTTAGGTTTTTTTGTTATTTCTCTTTTAATCACATATTTTTATATAAAAACTTTTTCCTTTTTTATACTCTTATTTTGTGGAATTTTATCTTTAACCGAAGCTTTTACTCGCAGAGATAATCTTTGGATCCCTCTAATAGGAAGTTTATGTCTAAAATTTTATTTCTGATTTAGAAAATATTTTTATTTGACAAAATCCTTTTTAGAGTTATCTTTTAACAAACTTATCAGGAGATTATATTATGCATGATCTTAAAAATTGGGGTGTTTTATTAGAAGATATTCCACCCGAGGGGCTTAAAGTTGAATTTGAAAATATCTCTGATTTAGAAAAAGATTTTAATATAAAAAAGCCTTTTTCTGGTTATTTCAAATTAAAAAAATTGGGAATTGAAGTAAAGGTAGAAGGTTTCTTAAAGGGAGTAATAACTCTTAAATGTGATAGATGTTTAACTTCTTATGATTTTCCTATTGAACATACTTTTAAATTAGATATTAAACCTCGTGCTTCTCTTAATATAGAAGAAGAAAAAGAACTATCTGAAGAGGATATGGAAGTCAGTTTTTATGAAAATTCTTGGATCTCTTTTTATGAATTATTAAAAGAAGAAATTCTTTTAAGCTTACCTTATAAAAAACTTTGTAAACCTGATTGTAAGGGATTATGTCCAATTTGTGGAACTAATTTAAATGAGGCTGAATGTAAATGTAAAGTTCATAGGAAGGAAAGTCCTTTTGCTATTTTGAAGGACTTATTATCTAATAAAAATTTGGAAAAAGGGGGTTAGTTAATTATGGCAGTTCCTAAAAGGAAAACTTCCAGATCAAGAAGAGGAAAAAGAAGAGCTCATCAGCATTTAGTTTCTCCAATTCTTTCTTTATGTCCAAAATGTAAATCACCTAAATTACCACATAGAATTTGTCCTACTTGTGGATATTATAAAAGTAAAGCTTTCATAGAAAAAGAAGAAGTCTAATTATAATTTTTAAAAGATGTATAAAGTTGTATTAGATGTAATGGGGGGTGATTTTGCCCCTTCTTCTACTTTAAAAGGTGCTGAGTTAGCCCTTAAAAAATTTCCAGAACTGCATCTTTATTTAGTAGGAAAAAAATCTATTTTAAAAAGCTGGGAAGGTAGAAAAAGAGTTTCTTTATATTATACCGAAGAAGTAGTAAAAATGGAAGAAAGTCCTAAAGTTGCTTTAAAGAAAAAAAAAGAAGCTTCAATTTTTAAAGGTCTTGAATTAATAAAAAATAAAGAGGCTCAGGCTTTTGTTTCAGCAGGAAATTCTGGAGCAATAGTTGGAGGTGCTATTTTTATTCTTGGAAGATTAGAAGGTGTTAGACGACCTGCTATAGCTACTTTGCTTCCAAGTTTAAAGGATCCTTTTATTTTAATTGATGCAGGTGCAAATGTAGATTCTAAACCTTTTGATTTGCTTCAATTTGGAGTTATGGGGAATATTTTTCTTGAAAAAGTATGTGGAAGAAAAAATCCCAAAATAGCTCTTTTATCTATAGGAGAGGAAACTGGAAAGGGAAATATTTTAGTTAAAAAGGCTCACCAATTCTTTATAGAATCTAATCTTAATTATGTTGGAAATATAGAAAGCAGAGATATCTTTTGGGGAGATGTAGATGTGGTTGTTTGTGATGGATTCATTGGTAATATCTGTCTTAAATTATCTGAAGGCTTAGCAGAAGCCATCTTAGAAATGCTAAAAAACGAAGTAAAAAACTCTTTTATCTATCTTTTAGGAATGAAATTAGCAAAAGGAGCTCTTAAAAGTTTTAGAAAAAAAGCAGACTGGAGAGAGTATGGCGGAGCCCCTCTTCTTGGAGTAAAAGGAAATGTCATAATTGCTCATGGAAGATCAGATGCTGTAGCTATTGAAAATGCTATAAGAGTAGCTATTAATTCTATCAAATTTAATTTAGTGAATCGATTAGAAAATGCCATTGCGGAAACTTTAGAAGTGGAGGAAAAAGAATGAATTCAAACTGTAAATCTGCTATCCTTGGCATAGGAATGGCTGTTCCTTCTAAGGTTCTTACTAATTTTGATCTGGAAAAAATGGTAGAAACCTCAGATAAATGGATTACAGAAAGAACAGGAATTAAAGAAAGAAGAATTTTAGAAGATGGAGAAAACATAAGTAAATATGCTATAAAAGCAAGTCTTGAAGCATTAGAAAGAGCTAAAGTTTCTCCGAAAGAACTAAATCTTATTATATGTGCTACAGTTACTCCAGATTATCTTATTCCTTCTTTATCTATATTGGTGCAGGAAGGAATTGAAGCTGTAAATGCAGGTGCCTTTGATCTTTTTGCTACTTGTTCTGGTTTTATCTATGGTTTAGCAGTAGCAGATCAGTTTATAAAAAACAATCCTGATTGGAAAATTCTTGTTATAGGAGCTGAGGCTTTGTCTCGTAAAACAAATTGGAAAGATAGAACAATTTGTGTGCTTTTAGGAGATGGAGCAGGAGCAGTTGTGGTTGGAAAAAGTCCTCAATCTGAAAATAGGGGTATTTTAGATTTTTTTCTTGGAGCTGATGGATCTCGATGGCCTTTACTTACTTTAAAAGGTGGAGGCTCTTGTTATCCACCTTTTGATAAAAGACTTCCTGAAGAAGAATATTATATTAAAATGCAAGGAAGAGAAGTTTTTAAAGTAGCAACAAGGATGATGGAAAAAATTGCTCTTGAACTTCTAAAAAGAAATGGTTTAACTAATAAAGATATAAAGCTTTTAGTTCCTCATCAAGCTAATTTAAGAATTATTGAATATTTGAGAGAAAGATTAAATCTTCCTAAGAATAAGGTTTATGTAAATATCCATAAGTATGGAAATACTTCAGCTGCAAGTATTCCTTTGGCTCTTTATGAAGCAGAAAAAGAAGGAAAACTTAAGGAAGGAGATCTTGTTTTACTTGTAGCCTTCGGAGGAGGGTTCACCTTTGGAGGAGCCCTCCTCCGCTGGTAATCAAAAAAATTATCTCTTAAGATTAATTAATTCTTCAAGCATGCCATCTGAGACAGTAATAATTCTTGCATCTGCTTGAAAACCCCTTTGGAAGATAATCATTTTTACAAACTGCTCTGCAAGATCAACATTGGATTGTTCAATAGAATTTGGTGCAATTGTTCCAAGTCCATTTGTGCCAGGTTTTCCAGTTACAGGTGGACCTGAATAGGTAGTTTCTTTATAAAGATTACCACCTACTTTCTGAAGTCTCTCTGGCGCATTAAAATTAGCAAGAGCAACCATCCAAAGTGGAATAACTCTTCCATTAGAATAATACCCAGTAATTCTTCCTTCATTATCAACAGCTATGCTTTCTAAGGTTCCAGGTCCAAATCCATTTTGATCATAAAATAATGTTGCAAATGGAGCTGAATACTGAGTTGTTCTAACTGTTTCAGAACGCCAAGATTCATCATAGTAGTATCCAAAATTAAGTTCAATAGGTTGTAAATTTT
>Ga0190337_1000028_pt1 | contig 25600 bp, 47 predicted proteins | sample 4872041011_MG_FD_161677 | JGI IMG/M metagenome (GOLD analysis project Ga0190337, IMG submission 161677) | Hydrothermal vent sediment bacterial communities from Southern Trench, Guaymas Basin, Mexico - 4872-04-10-11_MG | ecosystem: Environmental > Aquatic > Marine > Hydrothermal vents > Sediment ...
GTTATGAGTTATGAGTTATGAGTTATGAGTTATGAGTTATGAGTTATGAGTTATGAGTTATGAGTTATGAGTTATGAGTTATGAGTTATGAGTTATGAGTTATAAGTGCATAAGTTAGAAGTGCGTAACTTCTCACTGCGTAAGTTATAAGTTAGAAGGTGGAAGTTAGAAGTTATAAGTTATAACTGCATCACTTATAACTGCATAAGTTGGAAGTGCGTAAGTTATAACTGCGTAAGTTATAAGTGAGGTTTGCCGACGACGCCAGCCGAACCCCCGCTTCCACCGCCGACCCCTGCTGAAGCCGACGCTGACGCCGTTTTTGCGTTCTCGCATGAATGAGCGCGCCCGCCTGCACGGCGGTAGAGTGCTAAAATATGAATGTCTATGTATATCTATAGAGGAAAGCTTTAAATACCCTTCTTTTCATATGGAATCTCTATCTCTATCTCTATCTCTATCTCTATCTTTATTATAGAAAAAGATAATACATTATTATCTAACAAAGGAAAAAGGAAAAAGGAAAAAGGAAAGGCTATATCTCTATCTCTCAAAGACTTATATATAAATCTTACTCTTAAGAAAGACAATCATATATAAATCTTACTCTCTCTTCATATCTGTGATACGAAACTTCATACGAAACTTTTTCGGCAGAGACCGAAACCTTTAAATAATGTCATAGATATTACTTATCTAATCCGAAGGTGGTGAGGATGCCGGGTGGGAGACCTGCGGAATTGAGGGATGCGAAGCTGGTGAGCGTGTGGCTTGAGCGGGAGGATGTGGAGCAAATCAAGAAAATGGGCGTTGAGCGGTCGGCGTTTGTAAGGGATGCGGTTCGGAGAGCGCTTCACGGAGAAGCGCCATTGCTCAAGGAGATGAATGCGCTGAAGGAGGAGGTCAAGGTGCTTCGTAAGGAATGCGAGCTGAAAGATAGGCGCATACGGGAATTGGAGCTGGAAGTGGAGCATTTGAGAGGTATGGTGGCGAGGTTGGGCGGGAAGTTGCAGGAAAAGGTGAATACGAAGAAGTATAGGACTTCATTCGGGCAGCTCACCTTAGAAGAGATAAAGCAGATATATGAGGAACGGAAGGACAAGCTCACCTCGAATCCGCTGAACTGGCTCTCGGCAGTGCTATATGATAATCCTATTGCAATTCGTGAGGTCGCAGAGGCTTTAGGCTTGCAAAACTCTTCTTCCTCCCTAACACCATCGCCAACACCATCTCCCGCCTCTGCTCCTGCTGTCGTGATTGTGGATGCTGCTGAAGATGCTGCTGAAGATGCGGAAAAGGCGGAGAATGCGGAAAAGGAGCGAACAGAGAGGATGTTGAGGGCTCGTGAGCCTCGTCGTCGCCGTAGGATGATTGAGGAAATTGATTTCAAGGCACTTGCGAAGGAATGGGGATGTTCAGAAGAGGAGGCACGGAGGATTGTAGCGGAGAGGTTTGCATCATCCTCTCCACCTTCTTCCCCGCCATCTTCGCCGTCTTCGGAGACGGAGGGAATGAACTCATCGGAATTAATAAGAAGGGCGAGAAGCATCTTGGAGGGTTACTGACAGGGGTGGCGTGAGAAAGAGGTGGTGTCGCATGAACGAGAGGGCATATTTCAAATTCCTTTTCAGGCTTTATGTCAAAGGGGTTTCAGAGGAGTTGAGCAAACTTAAGAGCGACGATGCGAAGCTCAAGCTCTTAGAGGAAGAGCTGAAGGAGAATGAGCGTTATCGTGAGTTTGCCATTCAGGAGCTGATGCAAGCGGAGAGGATAAGGAAGTTTCTAAGGAAGCAGCTGGAGCGGGTGAAAGGGCGGGTGAAAGGGGATGCGGAGAATAGTGAAGAATAGCAAGAAAGCACTCTTTATTCTATTATTTTTTACTCTCTATTTCTCTTCTTCTCCTGATATAAGCCGAGCTCAATTAGTTTCCCACGAAGCGTTGAATACTTTATTCCGAGCAGTTTTGCAATTGCAGAGACATTCAGTCCTAATTTCTGATAATGTTTGATTTTCCTTATCTGCTTCGGCGTCAGCTCAATTCTTGGACGACCAATATGCTTCCCCTCTGCTACCGCTCTTCTCAATCCCTCTATTGTTCTCTGTCTAATTAGTTCCAGTTCCCTCTCGGCAACCCATGCGAAGATTGTGAGGATAAGATTTCTGAAATGCTCTTCTTGTGCATTCATGAATTGCTCCTTCTCGCTTACACTGAACACTCTCACATTCAGCTCTCTCTCTAACTTTCTTATCATCGTTACAGTGTCAAGCATATCTCGCCCTATTCGTGAGATTTCATAGACATAGAGGTTGATTTCCTCCTTATCGTTTTGTTGTCTGACTTCGTGAATGAATTTCAGCATCTCCGCAAATCCTCTCCTTCGCTTTGCTGGAATCGCCCCGCTGACGCCGACATCAACGAAAAATCGTATTTCCTTATCCTCGCCGACAAACCTCTTGATTGCTCGCATCTGGTTCTCTGGATTCTCCTCAGTTCTTGAGACCCTTACATAGCCCACATACAACACCATCTTTCTCCCCCTCTCGCAATCACCCCTCTTCTCAAGAATTCCTCCTTACTTTTAAAAAAGGTATTGTTGTGTGAAAATATTTATTCAAATCACATCATTTGAGTTTAGAAAAATAAATTTGAGAAAGACCCACTTTTAAGAGCGTGAGAATGCCACATCTGCCGAATGCAAAAAATAGAGAAAAGATGAGATAAAAATCTCGCCGCAGAATCAACCTTTGAGGTTATGAGTTCATCTGTCGGAATGCCTGCAGAAATGCCGAAAGCGTCATCCTTTGAATGCCAATTTCCATCCCCTCAAATCACCACTCTCCTTTAGTTTTTGCAATATCTCAAATGCTTTGGCATCGTATATCAGCAGTTTTCTTTTCCCCTTTTTAACCTGTCCTTTTGAGAACGACCACGCATAAGTTTGCCACTTCCCGTTAGGTGGCTTGCACAGTATCAGCTCAGAATGCCTCAGCCTGCCGACATCCTTTATCCTAAACTTCCACTGTCTCTTTGTCTTTGGCGATGCCCTATGATAACGCCTCCATAAATCGCCGACATGCACCACTGTCCTATTTGCAGTCTCCTTTACTTTGGGCATTTCAACCTACAACAACACCGATAACGCCTACAACACATTCATCAGTGTCGGCTCAACTTCGCTCTTCCTTGTATGAATGCGCACATTCCTCGCATCTTTAGGCAGTTCCACAACCTTCGTTACCTTTACAGTTGCTTTACTTACCTTATATCTCTTTCCTCTTCTGTGTGCTGTGAATGCTCTTCTCGGATTTTCATAGATGATTTTGAGTCCATGCACTCTCTTCCCAAATCTGTTTTCAAATGTCCCTCTCTTGATTTCAATAACCGTCCCTGAAATATAAACCCTTTTCACATGTGGCTTCCATCGCACCTTTCCGCCTCGCACCCTATCTCTGCTCTCATAATAAATATAAAGGGTTTTTGTTCTCCCCCTATACTTTGCCGTTGTGGGTTTGTATTTCAGAGCCATTTTTGCATCATCCTCCTTACCATACCTCCCATTCCCCGCTTGCGATTTTCTCAAGGTATCTGCGGTGAGGCTCGCTTAGGTTTTTCATACTCTCCAATCTCCTTTTCGCTGTCTCTCTATTCCACCCATTCATTTTCTTTCTCATCTCTTCGTCTGCAAGGAGTTTGTCAATATCTATTTCTACCATCTCGCATCACCTCTCACCCAATCTTCTCATCATACCTCCTTCCACCAAGTCCGAGCTCGTCCAATCGTTTGTTTGCCGTTCTTGCCGTCCTCTCATATTCCTCCTTTGCTACTTCTCTCATTCTCCGTATTTTCCCCTCAAATGCCTTCTTCCATGCAGGTGCATGTGTCAGCGTGTATAAGTAGAGAGAGCGACGCACAAGTTCAGTGATTTTGCTCCTACTCCTTGCCTTTCTGATTTGCTCTCTAATATAGCAGTTGATTGCTCTTATGTCACTCACACCTCTCACTGCACCATAGATGTGATGCTTTCCCTTCTGCAAGACAGGACATTTCACTCTTCTCACTGAAATCACCTCCTTCTCTTGAGATACTCACGCTCCTTTCGTGTTAGTCGCACTCCTCTTGCTACTTTACTCATTATCTCACTCAATTTTGTTCTCCTTCCCTTTTTCCTCCTCCTTCTTGCCATTTCACATCACCTCCTTTTCCTCTTTTTGCTTCTGCCAGCATTTGTGCTGGACTTTGATTTTGGTGGGATGAGATAACGCTTGCACAGAGGGCATTCCTTCGGATTTTCCACCCTCGCATACCACTCATACCCGCAAAACGGACATCTCACCCTCTTCCCCTTTCTCCTCATCTCTCTCACCTCCTCTTTCACCTCCTCTTTCACTCCTACTATTAATATTATTTTCAGGAGGATTTAAAAAAGTTACTCTCATTTTAAAAATGAATGCTTTTCCCTTGCTATATTACTTTAGCAAATCCTTTACTGGAATCCCTATTTTTCTGTCCAATACTTCAATTGTTTTTTGCATACCTCTCACCAAGTTACCTCGCCCTCTTCTCCATCTGAAGACAACTTTCCCGCTCTCGTCATCCACAATCACGATTTCCACCGAGTATGGCACTTTCAGTCGTTCCAATACTTCCTTCACTTCCTCTTCAATTCTCTTCTCCTCACCCATTTTTCAATCACCTCCTCTAATTTCAGGTCTTGCCCAATACTCGCCCCAATCAGATTATCAGGAAACGCAAGGCAGATGCAAGTCCATGCGAGAAGGAAGAGAGTGAATGCAAATCCGAAGGAATGCTGAAGGAAGAGTATAATGCTCTTGAACCCGATGGTGAATGCAAGCGTCAGCATCGTTATCGCCCTCACACTCTCTTCTCTCATCTCACCCTCACCAACGACAAGAAAACTCCAATAGCCATCGCCAGTATCACCACTAACGCAAGATATGGCAGAAATGAGGTGAGTGTTGGAATGATTGTTGATGTGTTTGCAAGTGATGTGTTTGCTTGTGGCTCTACTGGAATTTCACTCCATGCTATTGAGAGCGTGAATACTCCCACTATCACAAACATCAAAATCAGAATTGCAGAAACAAAGCCAATTCCTTTGCTCATGCCTTGCACACCTCCTCTCTCAAACTCCTTCCTTCCCCCTCTTCTTCAGGAAGTTCCTCAACAACACCTGCTCTTATCCTATAAACCTTACCACATGCCTTACAGTATGCATAGACGCAATTGAATGTCGCTCTCACAACGACAACCTCATGCTTGTGTGATAAGCACCTTTTGTAAATTCTTTGAACGCTACTTATCTTCCACCTGCTCATACACCACCACCTCCTTCTCTCCACTCACTCCAGAAATCTTCTTCCCACTTTGGCTTCTTTCTGATTGTGGATGTGAGCATTCTCAATACCTCCACTAACATTAATGCAAAGGTAAAGAAGAATGCAAACAGTAGGAGGTAGGAGAGTGGTGATGCATAGTAGATGCTGTATTTGTAGGTGAATGCTGTGAAAAGGAGGGTGAAGATTGATGCAATTATTCTTGTTGTGGAGGTTGTCGCAAAGACAATCATTAGTAGTGAGAAGGTAATAAGAAGCAGTATCATGAAGAATGAGAATGGTGGAAGCGTCTGTGCAACATCCACTGCATAATCACTCTCATTTGAAGTATTTACGACCTTTATCATATGCATCTCATTCTCGTTTATATTGCTCAACAGATACTCACCTATGCAAGATGCATTTGTCATTATTGTCTCGCCATCCACGCTCACATTCACGGTTGCGTTTGGATTTGTGCAATTCCATTTCCATAAAATGTATGTTGAACCTAATTCATGCTCAATAATGATTGCTTGTGTCGGTGGTATTACCAGAATGCTGAAAAGAAGCAGAAGCAAAGGTAATTTCTTCATCTTATCTCCCCTCCTTTCAGGAAGAATATTGCAAGTCCAAAGAAGGCAATTGCAAATCCAAATCCAAGCACAAGTCCTTCTTCCATACTTTCCTTCTTTCTTTCTCTTACTATCACTTTTTCCTCTTTCTTCCTCTCAAGTGGGACTGTCCAATCAATTTTTCGCTCAGGTGCGAAATACATGATATATGTTTCATATCCTTCCTTCTCAACGATAAGCATATGCGGTGAGAAATCCACTAAAGTATTTCCATGTGCTTGGTCATAGTATCCTCTTGTTATAATTTGCTCTGGAATTTCTCCGTTACCATTTGTTTTAGTTTCAAATTCAAGAGTTTTGTTTTTATCATACACTTTCACAGTTGCATTATCAATTGGATTTCCTTCTTTATCTGTAACCTTTAAGTTAAATGTGTATTGGCGATATGCTCTTGCATTTGGAGCACTATACCAAAGAAATTTCCACTCGTCAGCATCTAAATCAATAAAGTAGGAATAATCACTTCCTGAATAGTAGATGTATGCTATGTAGTTGCAATTTCGTATTTTGACATTTCTCACCGTTACTTCTGAACCTTCCAACCTGAATGCTGCTTTTCCTCCATCTATTATCATGTTCTCGTATGTGGAGTAGGGTGATGCAAGGTAAAAGCCCCACTCCACATCATAGGCATTTACCTGATACCAGTGAGCATAGCAATAGAGCCAAGTTGCACTTGCTCCATCATGACCAACAAATTGACAACCCCAAACCCTTCCATTATTTTCAACAGCAAAAGAATAAGCATTATAAAAAGCACAAGCATATAGTCTTGTATCTCCCTCTCCTCTAAAGCAGTGATAACCTGTGCTGTTGAAATAGATTACACATCCATCCTTTACCTCTCTTGTTTCCTCATCTACTAATTCTCCAAGTTGGAAGTGAGCATTTTTCCTTACCCACCAGTTACTTGACCTCCAACTTGTTGGACCGGAAACTTGGTGTATGATGACCTTATTCTCATCTCTGAACCAAGTTTCATTTACTCCATCACCTATTCGCAATAACGCCTCAATTAGATATGTTGTTGAATTAAGTTTTGTTACAACCCCCCAACTTCCATTTACATTTGCTTGATAAATATCCTCAAATGTGAATGGATTTGTTGATGAGTTTCCTTTTTCTTCATCACCAACAAGAGTGATTGTGTTAGTTGAGGCGTTGTAGGTTATACCCGCTTTACATTCACTCGCACCAAGCAAAAGGAATGCAAATGCAAGCACCAAAGCAATTTTCCTCATATCATCACCTCCTCGCCTTAATGATTGTGTATAGAGTGCCTGCAATTGAAATCACCAGCAAAATGTAGGCGATGTGCTGTGCTGAAGGGGGAAGCAATCCAATCATCGCAACACCACTAATCATTCCCACGATTGATGGAAGCATCACATCCTCCTGTCTAATCCAGTATGCAAGGAAAATTCCTCCGAAAAACATAGCCCAAAACATGTCTGTTAGGAGAGAGGTATAAACGCTTGGAATTATTTCTCCTAACTTTGAGATGTTCAGGAGATTTCCGCCTTGCATGAGGTTATTGAATGGTGCTGTGAAATTCTGCTCCAGTAATTCCTCTTCCTTTGAGACATTCACACTTATCACATCTGAACAATTCTCGTTATCACACGCCTTAACATAGTAGGTTGTATTCACCTTGAGAAATGTTGCAGTGATTGTGTATGTGCCATTTCCTTGATGTGAGTAAGCGTAAGGGAAAGATTTATTGGAGGGGCTGACAAAAATGTAGCCACTTGAAGTTGCATTTGCAATTGTGATTTTGATTTGCGTTTCTGTTGCTGTGATTTGAGTAATATCAATTGCTTGTGCTGTTGTTATGAGGAAGGTAAGAATGCCAAGAATGCAAATTCCTTTCCACCAACCTTTTCTTTCCACCATTTCTCCTCACTCCATATACTTCACACTCCTTCCTGAAAGGAATTGGATTATTGCCCATGCATACACCATATACACAACTCCTTGCAACAGTAGGGCAATCTCTGAAGGCACTCCTAATACTGTTGTGAGAGGAATGTAAATGGCAACGATTGCAACAAGCATATTGAGGAACATGGAGAGTGCCTTGAAGAGCATATCGGTTGCGAGCATAACTTTGTCAAAGATTGATTGAGATGCGGTTTGATTTTCCACTTCTTGTAAATTCCAGTCTGCTGGTGTTTGGACTGCTGATGCATCCACATAACTGACTGGAAAAACATGAAGAGAGGAGACAAATCCAATTGTTGCTTCCAAACACACCAAAAATAACAAGATGTCGTATGCTCTCATCTCACACTCCCACCTCCTTCTCCCTCTTGCTCATGTATGCCAGAATTCCTAAACACAAGGCGATTATGATAATGCTAATGTTTGGAAGCCAGCCGATGTATGCAAATATCAAAGACACCATAGGAATTGCAACATATCCAAATTTCACTGTGGTGAAGGAAAACATGGCAGTCAGGAAAAGAATGATGGCAATTGCAATCCATGTGCAGTATGTCCTTGAGATGCCCAAATCCAAGAACCAAGCAATTCTCAATACTCTGCTCCTTCCCATCTCTCCAAACCTTGAGTGGAAGGCAGAATAGCCCCACATATACTCCTCTCCTGCTTCGTAAGGCACGGTATAACTCGCAGATATGTTTGAGGTGTTGGTGAAATTCTGTGAGTAGAGGAGAGCGGTAGAGTTATACACAAAGAAAGTGAGATTTTTCGTTTGATTGAGGCCGTCGTTGTAGGTGAGTGAGAGATTGATTTCCTCTTCATCAATAATCTCATAACTCAAATTGAAGGTGATGTAATCCTCTGATGAAACAATTGAGGATGTTGTTGGCGTCAATATCACAGTGTAATGGTCTGCCTTTGGATAAATCCTAATTGTCTTGTTAATTCCTAAACTCTCGTTCACAAATCTCATCTCATACTCCACATTCTCCATCATCACAAAAGTTATTGCCCCTCTACTGTCAGTAGTGCCATTCAGAGTTTGATTTGTGTAATAGGATATGCTCTCATTCCTTATTCCGAACAAATTCAAAAGCCAATCCCAACTACCTGTTGTTGTAGAGATTGGTGTTGCCTCCACATAAACATTTGCGAGGGGATTTCCGAACAAATCAACACAAGCAAACTCAACTTGGTGTGGTGGATATGAGATGCCAACACCTTGCTCCATCTCACCTTCAAGTGGTGTTAGATAAATAATCTTCTCAACATCTCCATAAACATATACATACTCAATTGCAGAGTAGTAGCCATCAGCACCAACTTCTACCTTGTGAATGCCATACTCCACGCCTGTGAAATTGAGCCATCCAACTGTTGTCTCCTTTGTTTGCTCTCCATCATCCAGAGTTGCCTTGAAATTGAAAATTGTTGCATGTGTTGATGCATCTCTTGCTTTTACTGTGAGATTGTATAAGCCATACATAAGGACATACACATATTCAATTTCTCCACTTGTCAAATTCACCTCATAGGTTTCAGAAGGTTTGTAGCCTTCACGAGTTGCATTCAGGTAGTATATCCCTGGTGAGAGGTTTTCAAATGCAAAATATCCCATACCGTTTGTCGTTGTGCTTGCATTCCAAGTTTCATTCCAAATTCTCACCGTCGCATAGGAAACATTCTGGTGAAAAGGATATGACTGTGTCAGTCCGACAATTGCAGGTGCTGTGACATTAATGTGAGAAGCATCTGGAAGGAGGAAAAGGTTAATCTCATACAATCCACTCTGAAGTGGGGTGAATGAAAAGTTGTTGTGAGTGTAGTTTGTTTTTGATGCATTCATCTGAATTGCCTCATCCACAATAAAGTCAGTGAGATTATAATAGCCTGTTATTGCATCTGTTGTTGCGTTATGCCATACTGTTCCCTGTGATGCATTCACATTCACAGCACCTAATACACTCTCACTCTTTGCATCATAACTCACACCCTCAATATCCACTCTCTCCTCAATTTGCATCACATCGTATGCTAACTCTACTGGCTCTGAATACTGCACCAAAACTGCATAATAAGTTCCTGCGTCAAGTTCATTTGAGTTGAATGTTACACTTCCACTCTCCTTCGTTATATGCCAACTCTTCTTCTCATTTCCATATATGTCAAGAATTTTGATATAGTAGTTGTGTGAGGAGAAGTCAGGATTTGCAATATCATATGTGATTGTTACTGTCTGACCGCTTGCATATGTCTCTCTATCAAATGCAAGGTATGATGTCTCATAAGGAGGCATGTAGAAAAGTGTTGCATAATCATGCAACTCCCCATTCTTATCTATCTCCCATACATACAAGCCATAATTGTATCCAAGCGTTTCTGTGCGATTATATACTATAACACCTACTCCATTCACTTTTGCCTCATCAGTAATATTTGTTGCATTCACTATTGCTCCTGTTAGTAATCTCCTCACTTTTATTGTGTATTCATCATTCTCTTCATCAAAGTATAATGGAATTGTCCAATACACATCAATCTCATCATCATCAAGTTCAGTTGCATTCCAGTCCCAGAAATACTCCCCTAAATCAATCATAGCATAAGGGTCTGTCGTTACATCATCAATATGCCAATTTGCACCACGAGAGCATTCAAGTCTGATATAACAAACATCTCCACCTACATATTTCTGGTCTATGAGTTCTCCATTAACAAAAAAGTATGCAAAATCATTTTGAAACACAATCTCACATAACACACTTACATTATTGTAGAGTGTCGTGTTAAGATTTGCTGTTTTGTTCAGCATGTTTCCTCCCCCGTCTAAATACCAAACATAGAGTGTGCCATAGTTATCATACTTCTCTTCAGCATTTATACTTCTGAATGAAAAGTATTTTGATTGAATTGCTGGAGATGTAAAGTGAATGTATGTTCCCGCTCCCCATGTTGACATATTCACATACCTTGAATATTTCTTCTCATAGTTCCATGTAGAACCCCATACAGTTCTGTTTCCGCTTGTAATACTGACTTTTCCGTATTCTGGCTTGTTGAGTATCTCTACTGTCCATTCATCATAGTCTCCATCCTGAAAGTCATCTTGCCATGCGTATGCAACGGAAAAGAGCAAGATAAGAATGAAGAAAGTTAAGAAAAATGATAAAAAGTTTCTACACCTCACCACTCCTCTTCTTCACCTCCTTGCTGGTAGTAAGTGTATTTGTGCCTCTTCACAATATACTTGAACAGCCATACGAACATCGTGAAAATGAAGATGAGTGGGAGATAGAAGAAAACATTCACAAGATTTGGCACAACTGTGAGTGCTTGTGCAAATGGTGCTATCTCATCAATTCCGACTATTGTTGTGAGAGGGGACAAAATTCCACACATCACTGAACCTACCAGAAAGAAGAAGATAATTGCAAATACAATGTTCAGCATCACAACAAAGATTGCAGTTCCCATTCCCATTCCTTCTTCGTCATCCATTCATCACACCACCTCTCCACTCCTCTTCTCAATTGCCCTCTTGATTAGCCATACCAGCAGAGCGATAAAGGCAAAGAATGGGAATGCATACCAAGCCCTGAAGAGCCAGTTCATCGCTTGCGTCTGTGCATTTGTCCATGATGTTGCATCTGAAATTGTCGGAACAACATCTTTGATATTTTGCACAATTGGTGAGATGAAAATGTAGGCAAATGCTACCATGAATACCAATATCACAAACACTGCGATTTCTCCTGCCTGCCCTTTATTGTTCAGCATTTGCCCTCCTCACCTGTGCTAACTCATGCACGCTCCTCACGCTCTCCACATCCTTTTGCATTTCCTCCTCTCTTCCACTTTCTCCCTCCTCTCCTACCTCTGATATTTCCTCGCTGTAAATACTTTGATATAGGAGGGAAGAAGCAAAGTCAAGTGCCTGTCTCTCCAAATCTGTGAGGTCGGGTCGTTGTGCAAGGTTTTGCAAGATGGCGAAATACATCACAGCAGCATCTCTATCAGGGATTTCCACCTTCATATCACATCACCTCCTCAACACTCCCTTTAGCAATTCTTCAGGAGAGGCAATTGGAGTAATTTTGAGGAATTTGCTTGCCACTCCTTCCTCTAACATCTTCCTGAATTCAAATTCCTTTTTCTTTCTCCCTTTCCACTTTGGATATTCTGCTCTTGCAGAGAGGGAGAAGAATGCTGAACTTATGCTTTTTCCTCCTCTACTTGCCTTACTCACACTCCTTGAGAACTTTGAAAACTCACTTCTGCTTACACTCCCTCTTGACATCCGTGAAACAACCGAAGAGGTTGATGAGAATGCTGAAAACACAGAAGAGGAGATTGATGTGAAGGGTGATATTGATTTCCTTGTTGATGTTGAGCGAGAAACTGAGGGACTTGGAGTGGTAGATATTACAGAACTCACAGCACTTCTGCTTACTCCTCTGCTTACACTCCTACTTACCAATCCTGAACTCCTCACAGCATTTGAAAGTGAGGTGAAGGCACTCCTCACTACTGGTGATGTTGTATGGAGGGAGGAAGTGAATGGTGATTTCACTGCAAATACTGATGCTGAAATTGCAGTTGATTTTCCTCCAATTGCAAGTGAGGGTCTCACTAATTCTCTCACACCAATACCTCCTTCAAATGCTCCAAGTTCAACTCTTACTCTCCCCTGTTTTTGTGCCTCCTCCCACATTTTCCTCGCTTTCTCTGCAACGCCCTCTCCCCAACTCTCAATCCATCTGTTCAATCTAAACTCTAACTCACTTGCTTTCCTTGCTTTGCCAAGCATTCTCAATCTTTCTACTGTTGCTTTTCCTGCAAAGAAGTAGTCAAAGATGTCCTTAACTCTTCCTGCATGTGCAGGTGCTATGTATCCCCTCACCTCACCAAACTCAACAGGCTTCGCCCTTAATTCAACTGCACCACTAAACTTTCTTAACGCTTGCTCTGAAAGTGTTGTTGTCCAAATCTTCTCTTTTGTCTTAATGAGTTTTCCTGTTTTGAAGCCATACGCCAAATATCCTCCTTCCCTTGCAAGAATTCCTCCCTCTAATGAGATTTCGCCAAATCCAATTGGATGGATGTCAAATAACTTCTCTCCTGATGCTTTCACGATAACGCTCTCACCTTCCACTTTCACCACTTCTCTTCCTGCCTTCTTGTTTATCGCTTCTGCAACTCTCTTTGCAAATTCAGCAGGATCTCTCACTTGCACATCAATATCTCGTGGTGTGCGTGGGAGTGCGTTCACCCCAAGTTGCCTTCCAATTGCTTCTTGCATTATACTGCCATATACTCTTGCCTTTGCTCTCCTCAGTTCCTTGATTACGACATCACCTGTTCCAGCAGGAAGGTTATGCTCCTTCTCCACGACATCCCTTATAACATCTCCTAACTCACGAGGTTTTGCTTTCACTCCTTTAATGATTTGCTGTGATTTTATGCCCCACTCAATCTTTCCAAGTTCAAATGGTGCTTTTCTTTGCATGTATTCAAGTGCAATTCCTCGCTCAAATGGTGTTTGTGGCGTGTATGCCTCTTTGCTCAAAATCTCTCCCCTAATTTTTGGCTTGCCAAGTGAAATTGGCTTAACAATCTTTGACTTACCAAAACTCACAAGAGGTTTGAAAGTTGCTTCACCATGCAATTTCTTTATCTCAATTCCAAGTGATGCTATTCTTCCTCTCGGAAATTCTGCAACACTTATTGTTGGTCTCACGGGCAACTTCTTGTAGGCATAAGGAGCAAGTATTGTTGTTGCAGTTTCAGCACCTACTTCAAATGGTCGTTTCTTTGCATACTTCACCATCTCACCAAATTCCTTCTTCAATCCTGAAGGTGTTGCAATTCCCTTAAATCCCATCCTCAAAATAGGAATGCCTGTGAGTGCAATAGGCGTTCTCACCAATCCGCCTGCAACACCTCTTCTGATTTGTTCTGTTGGTGTTGCACCTTCAGGAGCAACTTTTGCAAGAACAGGTTGCACAACAACACTCTCATACTTTCTCTCCGCTCTTTCTGCAAGTTTTGATGCAAATCCTGTGATATATTGAATTCCTTTCCAAACTTTTTGCGGTGTTGGCACTTGCAATTTTCCTGTGTAATACCACACTGGCACTCCCTCTCTCCTCAACTCTCTTCTGATTTGCTGTGAAAATCCCATAATATCAAATGTTGGAATTTTAGGTGGAGAAATTCTTGGAGGTGTTATTGTTGGTGGAGAGGGAGGTTTAACTACTCTTGTTGGTGTAGGGGGCGGAGGTGAGGAAGGAGTAGGTTTTGGCGATGCTGGATGAGTGGCATAAGGCATATACTTCCTTCTCCACTCTTCTTGTCTCCGCTCTAACCTCTCCATAGTGGGTTTAGGCGGCTTGAAATATGTCGTCGTTATATATCCGAAAAAGTCAAAAATCACACCTTCTCACCTCCATCCATCTTCGCCCCCCATATTATTATCTTCTTTTATATATAATATAAACCTTGCGATGCCATCGGGCAATTTCGCCGACATCCCTCTCATACACCCACCGCCTCCTTACCCCATCCCTTCTTCTGAAGGAATTTCTCTAAATTCTCCACTGCCTCTTCCAAGTATTGCTCTCGCATCTCCAAATATTGATTATAGACATCGCTTGGAATTCGCAAATTGTAGTAATCCTCAAACACCCGCCTCACAATCAGCTTTCCAGAGGGCAAGAGAGAGGATTTATAGCCGACAGCGACCCTATTATCCTTCGGCAACTTGAAAATCTTCACACGGTAGAATTCATAACCTCTTATTGCCTTCAGCAAGTTTTCAGGGTTCGGCGTTGTGATAAGAATTGCCTTCACTGCCAGTCCGACAACATCAAACAGGTTCTGCAAATATTCGGCGAGCTGCCTGCTCCTGAAGAAGAGGTATTTGGAGCCATGCACGCCAGCATCATCCCAACATATCACCTTCAGTTGCTTGCTTGCGGAGAAATTTGTGAGAACACGCTCTTTGATTGCACCAATCAAATCTTCCAATGTGAAGAAGACATTATCTAATACCTTGTCCCAATCACGATAAAAGTCATACATCACCAATAAAGAATACATCGTTTTCCCGCTTCGCTGCATTCCGTAGATTATGGCGCCTGTCATGTCCGAATGCTGCTCAATTTTCTGTGAGAGAGCAAAGATATGTCCGTTATCTGCTGGTGCGATGAGCCTCCACCTATCAAAAAAATCCTTCATAGCATCAAGCCACCTCCCCGCAGCACCCCTCTTTCTTCAATCAGAAGCAGTCCTACTTCATCCAATTTCTCAATCACATGCTGCACATATTCTCGCACATATCTCACTATCGCTGCCCTCTTCATTTCTTTGTATGTGGTGATGCCTACTCTCTCTTTAACCCTCGCAATTCTGTTGATTTCTCGCTCCATCTCCCTCCGACATCTCTCCGTTTTCACATCTATTTCCACTCTCCATGAAGGTTTTAATAATGCCTTCAAACTCTCCAATTCTTCCTTGCCATCGCCACCTGCATCTATACTGTCCATTATTTTCTGAATCTGAATGAAAAGCAAGTGCGGATATGCAATTTTTGAGATATACTTCTCTTCAAATTGCGGGAATGCGGAGGAATACTCATCAAAGGTCATTCCTCATCCCACACCCCCCTATCTCTCCTCTCTTTCTCGGTCTTCGCTGAGAATTCCCTTAAGGCAGAGATTAATTGTATCACCGTCTCCTCATTCACAGGCGTTATCCCCTGCCTTACCTCCACCTTTTCTCTTCTCCTACGCTTCCACTCCTGAACTCTCCCCTGAAATCTCTTCACAAATTTCTCAAGCAGCCCCTCCTTACGCTGCTGTTTCTCGCTATTCCTGAGTGCATTCAGAACTTTCTCCGCCTCCCTCCTTGTCGTGCAAAGGATACATTCGCCATTCAAGTCTTCAACTTTCCTTACTTTTCCTTCTCTGTCACAAATTGCAATCCATCCGCCATCCGAATTGATATGCAATGCGAGAACTGGTGTGATATATGCGTCGCCGTTGTTATTAATCACGCACCAGAGGTCAGGAAGAAGTTTATGATATGCTTCGTCCCATGCATTTAGAATATCCAGTCCTTTTTTCCCTACGCCTCTCATTCTCTCAACAGCCCTCTCGCCCTCCTCGCCCACCATCTCGGAAGGATTTGATACTTTCGTCCTTTCCATCTGATTTTGAGACATCTGATTTCGCATCTCCTTCTCGTGTGTTCGCATGTGCATGTGAAGTGCTCGCTTCTCAACCTCCTTCCCGCAAACGGGACATGGCACTTTCGGCATTTTTCACCCCCTCACGACATAAATGAGTGCGTTAAGATAAATAGGACGCCTAAACCCAAGCAACCTATGAATATGAGCATTCCATACTTGATGTAATCTTTCACCTCACTCCCTAAACTCTCCCTTATTGCACTCTCTAAAACCGCTTTCGTGTGAGCGACATTCGCAGATGTGTATGCTGAAACCGTGTCAAGCGCATTCGCAATCACTTGATATGTGAATTGACCTGTCTTTGTCTTCATCCTCTCAATTTCTTTCCTATTCTCCTCTATAAACTTCAGCAGGTTTATCATCTTTTGCACCATTTCCTCATTATCAAGTCCTGTGTCCTGAAGCGCCTGACGCATGGCACGCTCTTCTATCGTCGCCTTCACAACTTCCTCAATTTCCGCATCACTAAAGTGTTTTCCTTCTGACCTCAACTGCCTTCTCAATTTCTCTTCGAATTCCTCCTTCTGTTCCAGTAATTTCCCTAAATACTTCTCGTAGCGATTAATCACGAAGAAGGCAATATCCTCAATCCCGCTTATATCAATCCCATGCTCCTTCAGGTAATCCTTGAACTGCGAGAATGCAACCGCTTCTCTTGTTGCAATCGTTTCGGGAATATTCACAAAATAATGAAAGACAGGAATTCTGCCTTCCCATTTCTCAACCGTTGCCGATGAACCTTTGAATTTTATGCCGACATCGGCAACATACCAATAATTTGTCGCTGATGGATTTAATCTCCTCTCCTCTCTCGGAATGTATGCTCTGACAATTCCCTCTGGATAATGAACTAATGCTAACGGCTTACCCTCTCTCCTTGCCCTCCAGAAAATAAAGGCTTCAGGCGCATATCTCTTAATGGTGAGTGCAAACATTATCAAAGCCATAGATGCAATTATCGCCCAAAGGAGAAGGCCGAAAAACAGGAACTCGGGGACGATAATCATGCCATATCACCTCCTTCATGTTTAATCAGAATAATGTCATACAATCCCATCCCTGCCTCCTTTGCCTTCTTTAGTTTCCTGAAGAAGCACTCAAATGGTTCTACCCCTCCTTCGCAAATGCCTAAAATGTAATCAAGGCAATTCTCGCATTTTGGCAATCTCTTCTCAATGTGCATCGCAACTAAAGCCAAATACACTCTAATCCATTCATAGCCTAATTCTCTCTCAACTTTAGGCACATACTCAGCAATTTTCTCTGCAAGTTTTGCACACGCCTCCGAACAAAAGTAGGTTATTTTTCCATTTATTATACCTTTTGTTGCATTTCTTGCATTCCGAATTCTCTTCTTACAAAAAGTGCATTTCATATTATCTCATCACCTCCTCCTGAAGAACGGGAGAATGCCTATGAAACTTCGTTGCGGATACCGCCTCAATCTCTCCTTTAATTCATATTCATCCATTCGCATTTCTTCCCTCGCCACTATTTGTCTCTGTGAGACAAGCGCAATTCTCTCAAATCCATCCATACTTCGCAGTAGTTTCGCTTGAAATTTGATTGTGATTAATCCAACAATATGATGAAACTCTGGTGTCAAATCAAATTTTGTCAGTCCGAGTGGCAAGTCAGCATCAATTAACGACTTCTGAATGAGGATGCGATGCAAATCTCTTTCACCACGCAATCTTGTAATGGCAAACTCTCTATGCAAGAGAGTATATGCATACAAAATCAATTTCTCCTTCGCTTTGATTGAGAGTGATGAACGAAGTATATACTCTGCGATTTCTCTTGTTGTGCTGTCCTTTAGAAGAGTATCAAGGAAGCGAACAAATTCATTATCAAAGAGCGCTTCATCCGCTTGAATGCGTGGTGTCGGCAGTCTGCCTTCAGGTGCTATCGCCTCAAGTTCATCAAAAACCCCGCCACTCTCTTCCCCTCTTCTTCTTTCTTCTTCCATCTCTTCTTCAAATTCTCCACTCATACTTACTCATTCACCTCCTCTCAAAATCCGACAAATGAAATCATATCACTGGGTCGCATCCCCATCTCCTTTGCAACTTTAACTTTGTGAAAGAAGCATTCAAATGGATTATCCCCTCCCCTGCAGACACCTGAAATGTAATCAAGGCAGTTCTCACACTTTATCTCTCTTCCCCGTATGAGAAAACGGAAATGAAAGTCAATCAGCATGGTATAGACTTCAAGCCACTTGCTTCCTAACTCTCTTTCAACCTTAACCGCCCACTTCTCAAATTCCTGTGCTGTTCTGTTGCATTTCCTTGAACAAAAGTATGCCACACTTCCATTTGGTGTTGTCCTTACTATTGCTTTCCTTGTATTCCTGATTTTCTTTCCACACCAAGCACATTCAGTAATCATCCTTTATCACCCTCTCTTCCAATTTCACCACATATTCTCCGCCCAACATCACCACGCTTACCTTTCTCTCAACCTCTAACTCCCAAACAATTGACTTCGCTGTCGGCGATGACGCTTGAATTGCTCTCGCAAGCATCGGAATTGTCGCTATGTGTCCATCCGCATTTTTCAGAAATTCAATAATCTTCTGCTTCATTTCCTCCCTTTTCTCCTTCTTTAACCTCATCCCATCTCACCATCTCAACAACGAGCACTTCATCGTTTTCACAACAACCTTCTAACCTTGCTATGTGCTTTTGACCCTCATCAAGTCCTGCCTTTTCCACTATTAAATACTTTGTGATATTTGAAAAAATTTTTAAAGGGAGAAAATTTTGAGCGTAGAAGCAGCACAGGCAATAATTCGCCCACCATTCTCTCATGTCTGCAAGGAATACGACGCCCTCGCCTGAATGCTGCTTCAAAAAGTTGAATACAACACATTCTCGCTCCGCCGTTGAGATTTTGTGCATGTTGTAGAGATTTGTCGCAGAACTTCCAAGCAAAACAAAGGCGAGGAGGGCGAGGGCGATGCCACGCCTCCATTTATCATCCTTTGTCAGAATGTAGGCATAGAGCAAAGCAAAGGCAATCGCAAATACCGTTAAGGGCGTGAATGCTGTGGAGAGAGTTATAGGAAGGGTTAGAGAGGCATTCACTAAATCCGCATGGATAAGCGTAGGGAGTGCGAAGAAGAAATATGCGAGAATGCATAAGGCGGTTGTCTTCGCTCTTGTCCTTGCGAATTCATCAAAAGCAGGAATGAGTAAAATGGGAATTAAACACTCGTAATACCTTCCGTGTGCTTGCGGTAACTGCGAGGCGAATGCCACTAAAACCGTATATGATGCTGCGAGAGCGATAATATCAATGTGCCTCCTGAAATCAAAGTTCAGGAGCGAAGGTGCTGTTGCACAGCTCAAATACACAAATACAAGGAACAATTGAACAAAGAATGACGAGGAAGGTGTATGTGGATGATAGTGATAACCTGTTGGCTCTCCTGTTGCATTCAAGCAAAAGAGGAAATGAATTGAGGCGAGTGATAATGCCAACACTACTGGAATAATTGAGTGCTTCCTGAACTTCCAAATCATGAATGGTATAAGTGCAAGCCCAATTACTTTTGTCAGTGCTGCCAAGCCAACACCAATTCCCGCTTTCACTTTCTCCTCTCGCAAAATCCATAGCACTGAATATGCAAAGAGAGGGAAATACAAATTCTCGCTCATCCACACAAATGAGTATGTGAGTGAGAGCGGGGCGAATGCTGTGATTGCAGAGATGATAAATGCTTTCCTTTCGTCCAAATACATTCTTGCAATTTCATATATAGGAAAGATAAGGAGAGAAGAAATGATTGTATTCACTGCCAATCCGCTCATATATCGCAAATTCACATCCACAATCGCTGTGAGCGGTGAGAGAATGAGAGGATAGAGTGGAGGATACTGTGCACCAAATGTTTTGTTGTGAAGGATGTAGGTGTGATTTGTCCAAATCTCTTTTGCTTGCAGGAAATACAAAGTCTCGTCCATCACGATTAAAGGCTGCTGGAATTGTGTTATGGAGAGGATTACCAACTTCACTGCAACTGCAATTCCAAACAGAGCAAAGAGATATTTTCTCATTTCAGCAAAACGATTATTAATGCAACAAAAGCACAGAAGAGTGCTGTGAATGCATAAACAATAGAGAGGCGAATGAAAAAACGAATGCCAAAATAGGTTTTGATTATCTGCTGCAATTCTTTCGTCGCCTCTTTCTTCGTTTCAGCATCCTTAAACGCATCCTTTGAGACTTCAACAATCAAATTTCCTCGCTCAAATCTCGCCCTCACATATTTCGCATAAGTATTCATTTTCTCACTCACCTTTGAGGGGAGATTTTTACCTAAAAATAGAGGGAGAGGGGGGGATTAAATTCACTTTTTCTCCCTTCCTCCGCCGAAACCAAACAGAACTTCTCGCATTATCACCCCTGCAATTACCGCAACCGCTACTATCGCCAACATCGGTATCGTCACATTCATTATGTTTGTTGCTGATGACATCGCAGTATTGAACGGCGATGTCTCCCTTGTGGTGTATTTGTATGAGATGAGGTAATCAGTGTAGTTTTGCATGTTTCCCGTTGAAAGCACCATTATCTTTCCGTCAGTGTAATTCATTTGATAATCAGTTCCTCTCGTGTATGTTGTTGCACCGCTTGTGTCTGTTACTGTTTCAGATGCATTCACTATGTTTGTATGTGCCAACTGAACCCAAGTATCATACTCACTGGAGTTAAATGTCTCATTTACCACTGATTTTGTGACATTATACTGCATCGGGGGCGTTACTTGATATATCTGTGATGATATATAGATGCCTACGATGCAAACTACAACCACTGAAACTATTGCGGTTGCAATCCCCACCATCTCGTTTTTCTCTGCCATTTCCACCGCATAAAAAAATAAAAGTGAGGGGGCGAAAACCCCCTCCGCTGCCTTACTACTTACTCTACTGTCCTCCGCCTCCACCCTTCTTGCCGACGCCGAATCCGCCGAGCAAGTATGTCATGATTATGCCCGCTATAATGGCAATAGCCACCACGATAATCAGCGGAAATGTCGTATTCATGATTTTTATCGCTGAATTCATCGCTGTGTTGAATGGTGATGAAGAGGACAATTGCGTGACATCGTATATCTGCGAGCTGATGTAAACGCCGATTATCGCTACGACTACCGTTGAAACTACCGCCGTTGCTATCATCACCATGTCGTTGAATCCCTTGCTCTTATGGGTCAAAACACCCTTCACCCATCTCAAAAAATTCGCCACCTTTCTCATTTTTCTCGCATCACACGCCTCGCTTTATCACCTCCCGCCACATTAGGACATGTGCGAGGCACTATTTAAATAGTTTTCGGTGCCTCCTTGATTTCGGCGATGATTGTCGCTGTGAGAAGTGCTAACCAGTATGCCAATAATACTGCTCCGACAGCGGTCAGTGCAAACACTGGCTCTGCTCTTCCAAGCACTGTTATTCCTTTTCCTGCAACGACGCCTGCCAAGAAGCAGACTGCTGAAAAGGCATACCACTCTCCTTTCCTCAACTTATCTCTCAATCTGCTCCATTCCATTCGGCATCACCTCCTCTCGCCTCTTCTTCCTCCTCTCTATTTTCACTGCCAAACCCCAAAACAATACTCCAATCAGCGAGAATTCCTGTGAGATGATGGCAACACCAGCAAGTAAAGCACCGTAGTATGGTGAGCCAGAAAGCGTTAAGCCAAGTCCAAGAAGACCTCCAAATACCACTCCACAAAGCGAGGCACCAACAACAAGCAGTTTGCAATCCTTTGCTCTGAATGCCTTCTTTATCACTTGTCCTGCAAGGTAGAAAAGAGGTAGTCCAAGAGAGGCAAGAATGGGAATGACAACAGCATCAGAAAGAGGCATTTCCCTTTACCACCTCCCTTACACTTTCTAACGCCTCAATCAGTGCTTTGAGCGTTGAATGCTGTGTGATGAATTTTCGCTCAATTGTGAGGATGAAATTATCTGTGTGTCTATTGTATGTGAGCGAAAGTAGGGGAAAAGATGTCCTCGCTGTGAGGCATATTACTTCCACCCTTACCAAATCGCTGCACTCCTCAGTTATTATTGTTTTTAGGTTGTAATCTCGCCTCATAAACTCCGATAATTTCTCCAACATACTTCACCAACTCCCTATCTCCTCTTCTCTTTGCATCCCTCAACAAACCCTTCAGATATGTGATTGCGAGCATGATTTGCTCCATGCTCACCGTTGCCTTAAGCATATTCATCACCCCATTCTTCCGCATCTGATATTGAGAGCTCAAGGAAGGCTCTGCCCGCTTCGGTGATTTTGTATGTTTCGCCCTCCCTTTTCAGCAGTTCAGTTTGGCAGAGGAATTCAAGGACTGTGTTAATCACCTGCTCTGGCACTGGAAACATCTTCATGATTTCATCTCGCCGACGCTCCTTTTTGCACTCCTCCATGATTATCTCGCAGAGGGGTAGGACATCTTCCATAAATTCCTCCATTATGCATCACCTCCCCAGCAACTCATCCGCCAATAGCATAACAATCTTTGCCCTTCTGAATGTACATAGGTTCAGGTCAAGCACCTTTTCGTCGTTTGCGAACATAGTTATCTTATTGATGTCCTCTCCTTCTCCGTCTAACCGAACTATGTATATGTAGAATGTTCCCAACATCAATCCCTCACTCAAATGCTTCATTTTCGTCACCTCCCACAAACTCCCCCACACTCTCAATCCTTAATTCCTTCTTCCCGCCATTCTTTGTCCAAATCCACACCTCTGCCTCACATTCATGAACTTGTGAGAAGTGGAAAATTCTCCGCAACTGCTCTTTCTCTCTTGGTGAAGGATACCATGCATTCTTCCTTGTCCCCTTGACCTCCACCACCTTTTTCAAGATGCCTTTTTCAAGAACTAAGAAGTCGGCACCAAAACTACCGATTGCCACCTTTACGATATTGTTTTCGCCATATTGCTCCACTAACATCTGCTTTGTCCTATATTCATCACTGTATCCTTTCCTCATTTTTAATCACCCCGCACAATAACGACATTAGCACCACTGCTTCATGATACTCAAGCACCCTTTGATGGATTGCTATCATTCTCACTTCGCCCTTCTTGCTGAAGACAACACTAAAGAATGGTGTGTTTGTCGGTGGAATAACATACTCCACTTTCTTCTCTCCATCGTTGAACTTATACTCTTTCGTCCTCAACTCCATTCAAATCACCTTCGCTCATACGCTCATAAACCCTCGCAAGTCTCCGCAGAAATTCGCTTCTTCGCTTCGCCTCTTCAGAAATGCAAGGGAGCTCCGCAAGTTCTCTCAGCAACTTCGCCCTTCGCTTCAAGTCCATAGCAATCACCCCTTTAGCATTTCAGCAATATCGTTGAACAAATCCACGAGAATTGATGCGACATCCGCAGCATCTTCGCAGAACTGGAGTTCGTGAGATGCTTCTTCAAGCCTCTTTGCGATTTTGTTGCGAAGAGATTTTTGCTCGCCCTTTATCTCCAACCAAATATTTCCTATCTCATCAGACATTTTTCAGCACCTCCCTTCCACCTCTTCCAAATCCTCCGCAGCACAATACTCTTCGCCCTGAAGTAACGGCAGAAGCAGAGGAATGTAATACTCACAGAGGAATTCCTTATAGTATATCTGCGTCTGCCTTATCTGCTTGTCCGCTACCGCAGATATGAGAAATCTGCGAATGCCATAATCCGCAATGGCTCGCCGAAGCCGTGTGATGTGCGTCGCAACAGTGCTGTGCGATAAGAGCTTTTTGCGATGCAGCCACTCTTCAAACGCCTCTTCAAGCGGAACTCTGCGACTTCGCCCCTCCAACGACGCATCCAAAGCTGCTTCCTCTTCACCGCCACCCCGCACCACACTACCAGCCATCTCTATCCCCATCTCGCTCACACACCTCCCGCAGAGATGCGGGTTTTTTGGCATCCCCCGCACCCCCTCATCATAATATTACAAAAACTCACTATTTAAATATTTTTGTTTTTTTAAAAAGCGAAAAGAATATCTTTAAGAAAAGTTTAGATGGGAGAGAGAAAATGGCGGAGGAGGAGAAGAGAAAGGTAGTTGTGAGTGTTGCACTCTCCGTTGATGAATATTTAAGATTAGAGGAGGCGGTGGTGCGAAAACACGGAAGGAAGTGGGGCGTGTTCAGCGAATTCGTGAGAGAAGCGATAAAAAAGGCGGTTGAGGAGGTTTTGCAGGCGAGAAGTGAAAAATAAATAAAAATAACCTTGCCTTGCCCCGTCCCGCCGAGCCCAGCCATGCCACACCTCACCTCGCCAGACCCCGAGCCATGCCAAGCCGCACCATGCCTAACCACACCATACCTCGCCTTGCTATTTACACATAAGCAAACATATTTAAATACCTTCACCCTACTTAATGATGGGTGATGAGGTATGGGTAAGGAGAAGAGTGAGGAGGAGCGGAAAATCTCTGTGAGCGTGCTATTGACCCTTCGCCAATACAAAGCCCTGAATGTGCTTGTTGAGAAGCGAGTCTTTCGGTCTTTCAGCGAGGCGGTCCGAGAAGCGGTAGAGAGGCTTCTGCAGGAGCATGAGGATGTTTTGAGGGGGGTGAGGAGAGAATGAGGGAAAAGTATTTTGTGCGGATTAAGGGCGTGAAACCGCTTCTGATGCACGCACCCAACGGGCTTGACGACAATCCGCAGAGGCGTCGTGGCGAGCATCCTTCGCCTGAAGTGGAGGCGGAGGCAGCTCTTTACAAAGACCCGCAAGGGAATATCATAATGCCTTCGCTGAATGTGAAGGCGATGCTGAGAGATGCGGGTCGCAATTACAAGATTTCAGGTCGCAGGACGACATTCGGAGCTGCGATTAAGGCAGGCATTGACATAGAACCTTTCTATATTCCGCTGAGGCATAACGGCTGGAAGGTGGATATAAGACCCGTTGTCGTTCAGCGGAGCAGAATTTTGAGGGCGAGACCTCGCTTTGACGAATGGGGACTTGAATTCTACATCATCAACAAAGACCCCCAAATCCTGCTGCGAGACACGATGAGACGCATCGTTGAGGACGCAGGGAAATGGATAGGTCTCGGCGATTACCGCCCAGAGTTCGGCTTGTTCAGCGTGGAGGAGTTCAAGGTGGTGGAGGAGGAATAATTATAAGAAGAATATAAATAGAAGCGTGCCTAAATTTTTTACGGGCTCGCTTCCCCCCTCACTCATTTCCCCCTCGCACACCCCGCACCCGCCCAACACCCAACCACACAACCACACAACCGCACACCGCTCCCATCCCCTCCTCCCACCCACCTTCCTTATGCCTTATGAGTTATGAGTTATGAGTTATGAGTTATGAGTTATGAGTTATGAGTTATGAGTTATGAGTTATGAGTTATGAGTTATGAGTTATGAGTTATGAGTTATGAGTTATGAGTTATGAGTTATG
>Ga0190337_1000029_pt1 | contig 25523 bp, 28 predicted proteins | sample 4872041011_MG_FD_161677 | JGI IMG/M metagenome (GOLD analysis project Ga0190337, IMG submission 161677) | Hydrothermal vent sediment bacterial communities from Southern Trench, Guaymas Basin, Mexico - 4872-04-10-11_MG | ecosystem: Environmental > Aquatic > Marine > Hydrothermal vents > Sediment ...
TGTATTTTTTACTTTCAAGCCAATCTATAACTTCCTTTAATCCATACCATTCTCCTTCTCCCCAAAAGATTTTTTGTTTAATTTCTTCAGGAAGTTTGTTAAAAGGTAAATTTGGATCTATTTTATAATTTTTTAAAAAATCCATGAGATCAATTTTTACCTCTAACATGAAAGGATAATCGAGAAGAGGAATTGCTCCAGATTTTATTGATTTTTCAGGATGTTTTACTAAAGATTTAAAATCTACCACTAAAAGATTACCAAATCCTTTACATTCAGGGCAAGCACCTTGTGAGGTGTTAAATGAAAATAAGTTAGGATTTTTAGGAGGGACCTTAAATCCACAAGATGGACAGATTAAAGCTTGATTATAATAGATTTCTTCTCCATATAAAGTTCTTACTTTCAATTGTTCAGAAATTTTAAAAGCTTGTTCTATAGCAGAGACAATTTCTGGAAAATCTTCTTCAGTAGGTTTAAGTCTATAAATAACTATTTCTACTTCTTCTACAGAAGGTAATTCATCTATTTCGTCAAGTTCACAAACTTTACCATTCCAAAAAATTCTACTAAATCCTGCAGAAAGAAGTCCCATTTTAAGATAATCAAAATTAGATTTGACTTTTTGGGGTGCAAGTAGATAAATAGGAATATTTTTAAACTTTTGAATAATTTCTTTTGCAATAGAGTGAGGATCTTTTATATAAATATATTGATTACATCTGGGACATTTTGGAATACCAGCTTTATAATAAAGCATTTTGGTAAAATGACTGATTTCTGTTAAAGTTGCAACGGTAGAGCGAGAAGTTTTGATATAATTTCCTTGAGGAAAAGCAAGAGCAGGTGGAATATTATTTATAGCTTCTGTTTTTGGTTTAGGAAGTTTTTCAAAATATTGTCTTACATAAGAAGAAAAGGTTTCTAAATATCTTCTTTGTCCTTCAGCATAGAGGGTATCAAAAACTAAACTTGATTTACCTGCTCCAGAAACTCCAGTAACTACAATAAGCTTATAAAAAGGTAATCTAAGATCAAAACCTTTAAGATTATTTTGTGAGACCTTTAGAACTTCAATGAATTTCATTCGCCTTTGATTTTTTCTATCCGCTCCTGAGCTCTTTTACAATCTATACAGAGGGTAGCTTCTGGACGAGCCATAAGTCTTTTTTCATCTATTTCAGATCCACAGACCTCGCATATTCCATATGTTCCATTTTCTATTTTTTTTAAAGCTTTTTCTATTTTTTTTAAAAGCTTTTGTTCTCTATCTCTTAATCTTAGTTCAAAAGCAAGATCACTTTCTCGAGTTGCTTGGTCCAAAGCATCAGGTAAAGGTTCTCCTTTTTCTGTTAATCCTTTCTTAGTTTCTAAAACCTCTTTTAAAATTTCTTCCTTTCTTTTTAAAAGAAGTTTTTTAAAAAATTCAAGTTTTTCTTTTTTCATAAACTCCTCCTTAATCATTTTCTAAAATAATCTCACCACTTTTACCACCTGTTTTATAAATAAGACGAATATTTGTTATTTTTATACCCTTATGTAAAGCCTTACACATATCATAAATAGTTAAAGCCGCTACTGAAACAGCTGTAAGTGCCTCCATTTCTACTCCTGTTTGTGCTATAGTTTTAACTTTTCCAGTAACTTCTATAGCAAATCTATCTGGAAAAAAATTAAAATCTATATCTATTTTGGATATAGGTAGAGGATGACAAAGTGGTATAAGTTCTGAAGTTTTTTTAGCTGCAAGTATCCCTGCTACTTTGGCACAAGTTAAAAAATCACCTTTTGGTATATCCTGAGAAATTATTTTAGAATATATTTCCTCTGGAAAAATTACTTCTGCCTTTGCAATAGCTTCTCTTTTAGTAAAAGCCTTTTGATTTATATCCACCATATAAATTTTGCCTTTTTCTGTAAGATGTGAAAATAAAGACATATTAAAAATTTATTTATTTCCAAATATAAATTTTTCCCAAAATCTTTCTTTTTTCTTTTTTGAATCTTTTTGATTTATACTTAATTCATTTATAAAATTTTTGATTCCTTCTATCTCAGCAAATTTTTTTAGTAATTTTTCTCCTTCTTTACTTATTTTTTTAGGTATTTCTACTTGAACTTTGAGAATTAGATTTCCCTTTTTACCTGTTTTTATATCAGGCAGTCCTTTTCCTTCAATAACAATTTCTTCTCCTGGTTGAATACCAGCAGGTATATTTATTTCTAATTCCTCTCCAAAATAAGGAATTTTAACTTTATCTCCTAAAATAGCAGATATAAAATTGATTTTTAATTGTCCTATTACATTATTTTTTTCTCGATAAAAATAGCGATGTGGTTTTACTTTTACCCTTAAAAATAGATCACCAGGTTTACCTCCGAAAAGTCCTGGTTCTCCTTCTTTTGGTATTCTTAAAATACTTCCATCTTCAATACCAGCAGGGATAATTACTTCTAACTCCTTTTTTCTCCAAATCTTACCAGAACCTTTACATTTTGAACATTTTTCTACATAAATAGTTCCCCTTCCTTTACAGTCTGGGCAGGTATAACTTATTCTGAAAAATCCTTCAGTATAAGTAACCCTTCCTTTACCATTACATACATCACAAATTTTAACACCTTTTTGGGGGTCATAACCTGTGCCTTTACAGACATCACAAATTTCAAACTTTTCAATTTCTAATTTTATTCTTTTTTCTTGGAATAAATCTTCAAAATCTAAGACTACCTCATAAGAAAGATCTGCTCCATCTCTGGGTTTGGTTTGTGTTTTTTCCTCAAAGGAAAAACCAAAAAATTCCTCGAAAATATCAGAAAAAGTTTTAAAGATATCAGAAATATCTTCAAATCCTTTATAACCTGAAGATTTTAGTCCTGAATATCCATAAGCATCATAAATTGCTCTTTTTTCTGGATCAGAAAGAACTTCATAAGCTTCAGATATTTCTTTAAATTTTTCCTCAGCTTCTTTATTTCCTGGATTTCTATCTGGATGATATTTGAGTGCAAGTCTTCTATAAGCACGTTTTATTTCTTCTTGAGTTGCATCTCGGGGAATTCCAAGAATAGCGTAATAATCTTTATAGGTCATATTATTAAATTACATTATTTATTTAAACTTTTTTGTTTTAAAATTTCGGATATTTCATAAGGAGAAACAACCTTTTCTTTTTTATCTAATTCTTTAATATTTTCTAAAGTAACTAATCCTGCAGCAATTTCTCTTAAAGCAGTAACTATTTCTTTATTGCTACATTCTATTAAAGGTTGAGCCCCGTCCTTTAATTGTTTTACTCGTTCAATAGCTAAATAAATTAATTTAAATCTACTTGGTATTTTTTTAAGACAATCTTCTACTGTAATTCTTGCCATCTTTTATCACCTCAAATTTAATATTTTTTTTATTAAACAGCTATTACTTCAGTTACTTCTGGAACTTCTCTTTTAAGATATCTTTCTATTCCCAGTTTTAAAGTCATTTGAGCCATAGGACATGACCCACATGCACCTTTTAATTTTACTTTTACTACTCCTTCTTCAGTAACTTCTACAAGTTCCACATCTCCACCATCTGCTTGTAAATAAGGTCTAATTTTTGATAAAGCTTTTTCAACAGAATCTTTAAGCATTTGAAAACCTCTTTATTAAAATTTTGATTTTTTTAAATTTAATACAATTTTTCTTGACAGCAAGGTTATTTTATTTAAAATGGAATATTTATAAAATAAGAAGTTAGGAGAAAGTTATGAGAAGTGATAAAGTTAAAAAAGGATTGGAAAGAGCACCACATAGATCTTTATTTAAAGCTCTTGGTTTTACAGATGAAGAGTTAAAAAAACCATTAATAGGTATTGCTAATTCTTTTAACGAAATAGTTCCTGGACATATTCATTTAAGACAAATTGTAGAAGCGGTAAAAGCAGGGGTTAGGGAAAAAGGTGGGGTTCCTGTAGAGTTTGGTGTTATAGGTATGTGTGATGGTATTGCTATGAATCATGAAGGGATGAAGTATTCTTTACCCAGTAGAGAAATTATTGCAGATTCTATAGAAATAATGGCTATGGCTAATGCTTTTGATGGGTTGGTTTTAGTAACAAGTTGTGACAAAATTACTCCTGGAATGTTAATGGCTATGTTTAGAATTAATATTCCTTCTATAATTATAGCTGGTGGTCCTATGTTGGTAGGGAATTATAAAGGAAAAAGGGTAAATCTTATTTCAGTTTTTGAAGGAATTGGAAAAGTTAAAGCTAAGGAAATGACTGAAGAAGAATTGCAAGAGCTTGAAGCCTGTGCTTGTCCAACCTGTGGTTCTTGTTCAGGTATGTTTACAGCAAATTCCATGAATTGTCTTTCTGAAGCTATAGGTCTTGCTCTTCCTGGAAACGGCACAATCCCAGCTATATTTGCTGATAGAATAAGACTTGCTAAGGAAACCGGAAGGCAGGTGATGGAGCTTGTTAAGAAAAATTTAACTCCTAAAAAATTAATTACTAAAAAATCTTTTGAAAATGCTATAGCTGTTGATATGGCTTTAGGTTGTTCTACAAATACAGTTCTTCATCTCATGGCAATTGCCAAGGAGGCAGAAATTGATATTGATTTGAAAACTTTTGATGAAATTTCCAGAAAAACTCCTGTTCTTGCAAAACTTATTCCTGCAGGAGAATACGGAGTTGTTGATCTCCATTTTGCAGGTGGAATACCAGCAGTGATGAAAGAATTATCTAAACTGGGAATAATACATCTTGATGTAAAAACCGTTACAGGAAAGACTTTAAAAGAAAATCTTGAAGGGGTAGAGGTTCTTGATCGTAATGTAATAAGACCAGTTGAAGATCCCTATTATAAAGAAGGTGGGATAGCAATTCTTTATGGAACTTTGGCACCTGATGGAGCAGTTGTAAAAACAAGTGCTATAGTTCCAAAGATGCTGAAGCATACTGGACCAGCAAAAGTTTTTAATTCTGAAGAGGAGGCTTATGAAGCTATTTTGAAGAGAAAAATAAAACCAGGTGATGTAGTAGTTATAAGATATGAAGGTCCAAAAGGTGGACCTGGAATGAGAGAAATGCTATCTCCTACTTCTGCAATTATAGGAATGGGATTAGGTGATTCAGTTGCCCTTATAACTGATGGAAGATTTAGTGGTGGAACGCAAGGTGCCTGTATCGGACATGTTTCTCCAGAAGCAGCAGAAGGAGGTCCGATTGCATTTGTAAAAGATGGAGATATTATAGAAATAGACATTCCTCAGAGAAAACTTGAGTTGAAAGTTTCTCAAGAAGAACTTGAAAAAAGAAAAAAAAATTGGGAACCTCCTAAAAGAAAATTAAAAGGAATATTAAAAAAATATTCTAATTTGGTACAATCAGGAGCTAAGGGAGCCATCTTAGAATGAACCCTTTTTTTCTTCTGGGAAGGGGTTTTCTTAAAATTCTTAGTGATTGTGGTGGAATTTTCCTTTTTTTCTTAAAAAGCCTTATTTACTCTTTATCTCCTCCTTATAGAATTAGGCTTCTTGTAAAACACATGGAATTTATCGGAGTAAAATCCTGGTTAGTAGTGATTTTAACTTCTCTCTTTTCAGGAATGGTTACTGCTTATCAAGTGAATATTGCTTTAGCTAAGGTAGGGTCTCAAAGTATTCTTGGGGGAGTAGTTGCTTTAACTCTTACAAGAGAATTAGGACCAGTTCTTACGGCAGTTGTTGTTATTGCAAGAGCAGGTTCTGCTATCTCTGCTGAACTTGGGAGTATGAGAATAACAGAACAAATTGATGCTCTTAAAATTATGGCAGTAAATCCAATTCAATATCTAATGAGCCCAAGACTGTGGGCTGCTATTTTTGTTTTGCCTCTTTTAACTGCTATTGCAGATTTGGTAGGTATTGCAGGAGGTTATTTTATAGGAACATTTTTACTCCATATAGACCCCGGGCTTTTAACTGCAAGAATGATTGATATGGTAGAACTTAAAGATATTATGAGTGGAATTATTAAATCTATCTTTTTTGGTGCTTATTTAGTAACAGTTTGTGGTTATAAAGGCTTTTATGCCTCTGGAGGAGCAGAAGGGGTAGGAAAAGCTACTACTGAAGCAGTAGTTATTTCTACAGTTGGAATTTTAGTGTCTGACTATATTTTAACAACTTTATTCTTTTAGAGCTTATGATTACTATAAAGGAACTTAAAAAAAGTTTTGATGGGTTTGAGGTTTTAAAAGGGGTTAATTTAACTATTCCTGAAAATAAGGTTACTTTTATAATGGGGCAGAGTGGAACAGGTAAAAGTGTATTGTTAAAACATATAGTAGGACTTTTAAAACCAGATAGTGGAGAAATTTGGTTTGAGAATAAAGATATTACAAAACTTTCTGAAAAAGAATTACAAAAAGTAAGAAGAAAAATAGGATTTTTATTTCAAGAGGGTGCACTTTTTGATTCCATGACAGTAAAGGAAAATGTTATGTTTCCTTTAAAAGAACACTTTAAAATGTCTAAAGCTGAAATGGAAAAAGTTACAGAAGAGCTTCTTTCGGCAGTTGATCTTTTACCTGCTAAAGATAAATATCCTTCTGAACTTTCAGGAGGAATGAAAAAAAGGGCAGCTCTTGCAAGAACTCTTGCTCTTAAACCTCAGATAGTGCTTTTTGATGAACCAACAACAGGTCTTGATCCAATTTTACAAGTTTCTATTTTAGAACTTATTAAAAATTTAAAGGAAAAATATAATCTCACCTGCGTAATAGTAAGTCATGACCTTGGTCTTGCTTTTAAATTTGCAGATTATATTGCCTTTTTACATGGAGGTATTATTATAGAAATAGGAACTCCTAAAGAAATAAAAACTTCTACTCATGAATTTATAAAAAAATTTATTAAAAGTGCTTTATTATAAAATAAGGAGGGAATAAGATGGCTATAAAAGGAGGAACAGAAATAAAAGTTGGTATATTTGTATTTATAGGAATTATAGCACTTTTATATTTAACTTTTAAGCTGGCAGAAGAGACATTTACTCCTAAGGATGTTTACAGGGTTTATGCAGTATTTGATAATATTTCTGGTCTTACAAAAGGGTCTAAGATAGAAATGGCTGGTATTCCTATTGGGAAAGTGGGTAAAATTGAATTAACTTCAGAAGGAAAAGCCAAAGTTGAACTTTTGATTTATAAAAATTATAAAATTCAAAAAGATGCTAAGGCAGTTATAAGAACTTATGGAGTTTTAGGAGATAAATTTGTAGATATTAAACCTGGAGTTTCAACAGCATACTTAACACCTGGTTCAATGATAGCTTATACTGAAGGAGCGGTATCTGTTGATGAGATTTTAGCAAGTATCGGTCCTGCTGTAGAAGGTTTAAAAGAAATTCTTAGCGCAGAAGAAGGTAAAGAAAATTTAAAGATTTTAGTAGCTAATATTAAAGATGCTTCTCAAAGTTTTAAAAGTATTGCAGAAAAAATAGAAAAAGGACAAGGAATTTTAGGTAAACTTGTAACTGATGAGAAGCTTTATAAAGACTTAACTGAAACAGTAGAGAGTTTAAAAGTTATAGCTAAACAGATTGAAAGTGGAGAGGGGACCCTTGGGAAACTTGTTAAAGATGAAGAATTGTATAGAAGCTTAAAAAGCACCATAGCCAATTTAGAAAGTGTTTCAAGGAAACTTGAAAAAGGTGAAGGAACTTTTGCTAAACTAATGACAGATGATAAGCTTTATAAAGATTTAAAGGCTATTGCAAGTGATCTAAGAAAAATTACATCTCAGATTGAAAGCGGACAAGGAACTCTTGGAAAACTTTTGAAAGATGATTCTCTTTATATAGAAGCTAAAAGAACATTAAAAAGTATTAATAGGGCTGCAAAGGGTGTAGAGGAACAAACTCCTATTACTGTTCTTGGAGTAGTAGCTGGAGCTGCTATGCAGTAAAATTTATACTTCAAAAACTGCTTTTACTTTAAATTTCTTCAGAGCAGGAAATTTTTTGATTTTAATTTTGAAGGTTTTTTCTAATTTCTCACAAAGTTTTTCTAATTCTTTTTGAGATTTAGTTACAGTAGTAAACCAGAAGTTTAATCTATGTTCTCTTAAATAGGCATGGGTAATTTCTGGGAGTTCAGCTATTTTATATATTATTTCTTCTTTATTTTCAGGAATACTTGTTGCACAGAGACAGGTTATATAGCCAAGTTTGTGAGAATTTATACTTGCTCCAAAATGTCTTATAATACCTTTTTCTTTTAATTCTTTTAAAATATCTATAACTTCTTCTTCTGCTAATCCTGTTTTTTTAGCTACAAATTTAAAGGGTTCTGAAACCAAGGGAAAATCTTCTTGAAGAATATTAAGAAGTTTCTTAATTTTTTCTTCAGAGCATTTTTTCATGTAAAATAAAATAACATATTTACAAATAATTCAAATATCAAAATAATTTGCTTATCAATCTTTTGGTTGAATAAAAGATATGATATTATAAGAAAAAGTTTTAAGTTTAAAAGGAGGTTAAGAAAAATGAAAAAGGAAGAAATGGGAATAGAATTTATTAGGAAAATAATTCCTCATAGATTTCCTTTTTTAATGATCGATAAAATTATAGAAATAGATGAAGAAAAGAAATATGTGAAAGCTATAAAAAATGTTACTATTAATGAACCATATTTTGTAGGACACTTTCCAGACTATCCTATTATGCCAGGAGTTTTGATAATAGAGGCTATGGCTCAAGCAGCTGCAGTAGGAATGAAAGTTATTTTTCCTGAATATAAAGAAAAACTTTTTGTATTAGCAGGAGTTGAGAAAGTAAGATTTAGACATCCTGTTTATCCTGGAGACACTATAATTATAGAAGCTCAAGGATTTAAAAAGAAAGGACCAATTATAAAAACAAGTGCTATTGCTAAAATAGGAGATGTAGTAGTAGCTGAAGCTGAACTTTTGGCAGGTGTAAAGTAGGAGGTAACTTAAGATGCCGAAGATTGCATCTACAGCTTATGTTGATACATCTGCTGAAATTGAAGAAGATGTAAAGATTGAACCTGGGGTTTATATAGGACCTAAGGTTTATATCGGTAAAGGAACAGTAATAAAATCATATACTTATATTGAAAGTAATACTAAAATAGGAAAATTTAACCAAATAGGTCCTTTTGTAGTTATAGGGACACCACCTCAGCATATAGCTTATAAAGGTGAAGAAACTTATGTTGAAATAGGAGATTATAATATTATTAGGGAGTTTACTACTATTCATAGAGGAACTGCTTTTGATGAGGGAATAACAAGGATAGGAAACAGATGTATGTTTATGAGTTATGTTCATATTGCTCATGATTGTAAAATAGAAGATTTTGTTATTATGGCAAACAATGCCACCTTAGGTGGACATGTAAGAGTAGGAGAAAGAGTAGTAATGGGTGGTTTTTCTGCAGTGCATCAATTTTGTAGAATCGGTGCTTATGCCTTTGTAAGTGCTATGAGTGGAATAGATAAAGATGTTCCTCCTTATGTAAAAGTTTTTGGCATACCTGCTAAAATTCAAGGTGTAAATGTGATAGGATTAAGAAGAGCAGGTTTTAGTAAAGAAGAAATTCGTAAAATATCTCAAGCAATTGGATTTTTCTTAGATGCACCTGCTACTATTAAAGAAATTATTGAAGAACTAAAAGATATATTTGGCGATGATCCTATAGTGGAAAGGCTTATTAAATTTTTGGAAAAACCTTCAAAACAGGGTATAATGAGAAGAAAACCTTTTGAAGGTGAAGAGGCATTTTAATTAAATACTTATGGAAACTGAAGATAATAAAATAGGTTTGATTGCTGGAGAAGGAGATTTTCCTATTATTTTAGCCCAGAGTTTGAAAAACAAGAATTATGAAGTAGTTGCGATTTGTTTTTCTAATAATCAGAAAGAAAAGTTAAAAAAAATTGTTTCTGAAGTTTTTAAAATTTCTATTGGTCAGTTTGGAAAGCTTATTAAAATTTTTAAAGAAAGAGAAGTAAAAAAACTTATATTCTTAGGAAAGATAGATAAAAGTCATGCTTTAAAGATAAGTATTCCGGATTTTAAAGCTTTAGCTTTGTGGAGGAAGCTTAAAAACCGGGAAGATAATTCAATTTTAAAAAGTGTAGCAGAAGAATTAGAAAATGAGGGATTTATTATAAAAGGTCCGGCAGAGTTTTTACAAGAATTTTTAACTCCTGAAGGAATTTTTACTAAAAGAGAGCCTACTTCTGAAGAATGGGAGGATATAGAATATGGATTTAAAATTGCTAAAATTATTGGTTCTTTTGATATAGGACAATGTGTAGTAGTAAAAAACAAAATGACTATTGCTGTAGAAGCAATGGAAGGAACAGATGCAACAATTTTAAGAGCAGGAAAACTTAGAAAAAATGCAATAGTGATAAAAGTAGCTAAACCTATTCAGGATTTAAGATTGGATTTACCAGTAGTGGGGCTTAAGACTATAGAAAATCTTATTAAAGCACAAGCTAAGGTTTTGGCTTTAGAAGCAGATAAAACTTTTTTTTTACAAAAAAAAGAAGCTATTAAATTAGCTGATAAACATAAAATTTCTATAGTAGGATATAAAAGTAAGGAAATTTAAAATGAATAAAGTTAAGGTAGCTGTTATAGGAGTAGGGCATTTAGGAAAATTTCATGCTAAAAAATTAGCAGAAATTCCAGAAGTAGAGCTTTTAGCTATAGTTGATATTAATCCTAAAAGAATTAAAGAAGCTTTAAATTTACTCCAAGATAGGGAAAACACTCTTAAAATTTTTACTGACTATAAAGAAGTTATCCCTTTGGTTGATGCAGTAAGCATTGCTACCCCAACTATTACTCATTATGAAATTGCTAAAGATTTTTTAAAAGCAGGGAAAGCTGTATTTTTGGAAAAACCCCTTGCTCATGAATTGAAATTAGCAGAAGAATTGGTAGAAATTTCACTCAAAAAAAATCTTCCTTTTCAAATTGGGTATATTGAAAGATTTCATGAACCTGTAAAAAAGCTTCTACAAAATGTAAAAGATCCACTTTTTATAGAGGCTCACAGATTATCCTCTTTTACGGAGAGAAACTTAGATATAGATGTAATTTTAGATCTTATGATACATGATTTAGATTTAGCATTACTTTTAAAAAATTATAAAAAAATTGAAATTATTCATGCTGTAGGAGCTCCGTTCTTTACTCAATTACCAGATATAGTAAATGCAAGAGTAGTTTTTGAGGATGGCACTACTTGTAATTTTACAGCAAGTAGAATTTCTCTTAATAAACAGAGAAAATTTAGGGTTTTTTCAAAAGGTGCTTATTATGTAGTTGATACTATAGAAAAAAGTTTTTTAGAAGTAAAAGTGGATTTACAGAGTAAAGAATATAAATTAGAAAAAAAATATTTCCCTGAAAGTGATCCATTAAAAGAAGAATTAGAATTTTTTATTAAAAGTATTCTTAATGGAAATAAAGTTAAAGTGCCAGGAGAAGAGGCTATAAAATCACTTGAACTTGCTTTTAAAATAAAAAAACATGTAGAAGAAAATTTGCAAAGATTTTTATGAACCATCAATCTCCTCATGTTTTAATAATAACTGGTGAAATTTCAGGAGATATATATGGATATTTATTAATTAAAAGAATTAAAGAACTAAATTCTGTTTTCCAATTTGTTGGAATTGGTGGACCTAAGATGAGAAGTTTGGGTATAGAAATACTTTTTCCTGCTGAATCATTGGCTTTAGTAGGATTACCGAGTTTCTCTGAGCTTAAAAAATACTGGTTTGTTTATAAAAAAATTAAAGAATTTTTAAAAAAAAGAAAGGTAGATGTAGTAATATTGGTGGATTTTCCGGGATTCAATTTAAAAATAGCTAAATTAGCTAAAAAATTAGGATATCCTGTAATATATTATATAGCTCCTCAAGCTTGGGCCTGGAATAAAAAAAGGGTTTATGCATTAAGAAAATATGTAGATAGATTGTATGTAGTTCTTCCTTTTGAAAAAGATTTTTTTTCCTCTTATAATATACCTACTGTTTATTTAGGGCATCCTATTTTAGATTTAATAAAAACAAACCTTTCAGAAAATTTTTTTTATGAAATATATAAACTTAACAAATCTGAACCTTTAATAAGTTTTTTTCCAGGTAGCAGAGAAAGAGAAATAACTCGACATATACCTATGTTTTTAAAAATTTTTGAAAATCTTAAAAAATTTAACCCTAATATTCAAGGTATAATGGTAAAGGCACCAGGACTTAAAGATTCGTTTTTATGGGAAAAAGCAAGAACCCAATTAAAAGTAATAGAAAATACTCAGTATGAAATTTTAAAATACTCCACTGTAGCACTTTTATCTTCTGGAACTATTACTTTAGAAGCTGCTCTTCTTGGAACTCCTGCTATAGTAACTTATTCCTTACCTTCTTGGATGTTTTTTATAGCTAAAAAAGTGATAAAAGTGCCTTATATTAGTCTTTCTAATCTAATTTTAGGAAAAGAAGTATATCCAGAGATAATAAAAGAAAAAAATAAAATTGAATTTATTACTTACAAAATAAGAGAACTTTTAGAAAATGAAACCAAAAGAAATGAGATAAAAAGAGAGCTTGAGATGGTTAAAAAAATAATTGGTTCTCCTGGAGCAAGTTGGAGAATTGCTGAAGATATGATAAAGTATATTTCGTCTATTAAAAAATCTGGGATTTGATAAAAAATAAAGGAGGTTAAGATTATGATTAAGGATTTAAAAAAGATGTATAGAACTATTGTAGAAGAACGTTTTCCTTCAGAACTGAGAATTACCTTTGGAGATCAAACACTTATTTATAAGAAAAAAACTTGGGAAGTTGAAGTAGAGCCCGGTGTTTTTGAAAAGAGGGGCTTAAGATATGGAGAAAATCCTGATCAGGAAGCAGCACTTTATGAATTAGTTGCAGGAAATCTAATTTTAGGAGAATGTGAATTTATTTCTCCAGGTCTTGGTTTAGTTTCAAGTTTAAAAGAGTCAGATTTTATTCAATTTGGCAAACATCCCAGTAAAATCAATCTCACAGATATAGATAATGCTCTTGGTATTTTAAGATATTTAACTGATAAACCGGCTTGTGTAATTGTTAAACATAATAATCCTTGTGGAGTTGCTTATGGAATTACTGTAGAAGAGGCTTTTATAAAAGCTTATAGAGCTGATAGAATAGCATCTTTTGGCGGTGCTATAGCACTTAATAGACCTGTAGATAAAGCTTGTGCAGAAGCTATAGCAGAACAATATTTTGAAGTTCTGGCTGCTCCTGAATATGAAAATGGAGCTATAGAAATTTTAAAAAAGAAAAAATCTTTAAGAATTATAAGAATAAAAAAACTGGATAAATTAGAGGAATACGCTAATCACAGAGTAGTTGAATTTAAAAGTCTTATAGATGGAGGTTTAATACTTCAAGTATCTCAGTTAAATAAGATTAGAAAAAAAGAAGATTTAAAGCCAGCTATAGCATTAAAAGATGAAATAGAATATAAATGTTTAAGAGAACCTAATGAAAGAGAAATAAAAGATATGATTTTTGGCTGGGCTGTAGAAATGGGAGTAACTTCAAATTCTGTATTATTCGTAAAAAATGAATGCACAGTAAGTATCGGAACAGGGGAACAAGATAGAGTGGGATGCACAGAAATAGCCATTTTTAAAGCTTATACTAAATATGCAGATCTTCTTTGCTATGACAAATATGGTATACCATATAAACAATTAGAACTTGAAATAGAAAAAGGAAGCAGACCTAAATCTCAAAAAGAGGAAATTGATGAAGAAACTAAAGAAAAGAAAGGAGGACTTATAGGTGCAGTTATGGTTTCAGATGGATTTTTACCTTTTAGAGATTCTGTAGATGTAGTAGCAAAACATGGTGTTACAGCCATTTTACAACCAGGTGGTTCTATAAGAGATTGGGAAGTAATTCAAGCTTGCAATGAATATAATCCACCTATAGCTATGATGTTTACAGGGCAAAGAGTATTTAGACATTAAATACATTAAATAGGAGGTTTTATGACCAAAATACCTTTTACTCCTGAAGGTATAAAAAAAATAAAAAAAGAATTGGAACATCTTATTAAAATTGAGAGAAGAAATGTAATAAAAGCTATAGAAGAAGCAAGAGCTCATGGTGATATTTCAGAAAATGCAGAATATGAATCTGCTAAAGAAAGACAAGCTTATATAGAGGGTCGGATACAGGAACTATCAGGTATTTTAGCTAATGCAGAGGTTATTCCTCATCTTACTAAAGCTCCAGATAAGATTCAATTCGGAGTAAAAGTAAAATTGTTAAATTTAGATACAGATGAGGTTGTTATTTATAAAATTGTTGGACCCTATGAAGCAGATCCTCCAAGTGGTAGTATTTCTATAAATTCTCCTATAGCACGAGCTTTAATAGGTAAAGAAATAGGGGATGAAGTTCAAGTTAAAACACCTTCAGGAGCAAAAAATTTTGAGATTTTAGATATAGAAATTTAATTTTTTGAATAAAAGAGGAGGAATTTTATGAAATTTCTAAATAAAAAATATCTTTTTACTCCTGGACCTGTTTCAGTTGCACCTGAAGTTCTTTTATCTATGGCTCAACCAATAACTCATCATAGGTTACCTGAGTTTTCTGAAATTTTAAAAGAAATTAGAGAAAATTTAAAATATCTTTTTCAAACTCAAAAAGAAGTATATTTTTTTGCTTCATCAGGAACAGGAGCTATGGAATCAGCTATTGTAAATCTTTTTTCTCCAGGAGACAAAGTAATTGTAATAGTAGGAGGAAAATTTGGACAAAGATGGTTAGAACTTTCTAAAACCTTTAGATTAAACCCTATAGTAATTGATATTCCTTGGGGAAGGGCTGTAAAACCTGAAGACGTAGAAAAAGTTTTTAAAAAAACTCCAGATGTTAAAGGTGTTTTGATTCAAGCATGTGAAACCTCAACAGGAGTAAAACATCCTGTTAAAGAAATTGCAGAGATTGTAAAAGAAACTGAAGCAGTTATTGTAGTTGATGCAATTTCTGCTCTTGGAGTTTATGAACTTCCAATGGATAAATGGGGTCTTGATGTAGTTATTACAGGTTCTCAGAAAGCTTTAAGTTTACCTCCGGGTTTATCTTTTATTGCTTTTTCAGATAAAGCTCAAACTTTAGCTGAAAAATCTAAACTTCCTAAATATTATTTTAATCTTCAAAAAGAAAAAAAAGCTTATGCAAAAGATACTACAGCTTTTACTCCTGCAGTTAGTTTACTTTTTGGATTAAGAAAAATGCTAAAACGTATAAAAGAAATTGGTCTTGAGAAATTATTTAAACATTACCAAATACTTTCTTTAGCTTGTAGAAAAGCAGTATCTGCACTTAATTTAGAAATATTTTCTGAAGTGCCATCTGAATCTCTTACAGTAATTAAAGTTCCTGAAGGATTGAATACAAATGAGCTTTTAAAATTTCTTAGAAATAAACTGGGAATTATTTTTGCAGGAGGACAAGAGCATCTTAAAGGAAAAATTATAAGAATTGCTCATATGGGAGATCAATCTTTCTTTGATCTATTAATAGCTATTTCAGCTTTAGAGATGGGTCTTAATCTTTTTGGATATCCTATAACTTACGGAGTAGGAGTAAAAGTAGCTGAAGAAATTTTATTTGATTATATAAAAAAAGAATACCTATAAAAAAATTGCAGGAGGAGATAAAAGATGAAGGTTTTGATTTCGGATTCTATTTCAGAAGATGGAATACAGATTTTAAAAAATTCTGGATTGGAGGTTTTTTATAAACCAGGTCTTTCTCATGAAGAACTATTAGAAATAATTTCTGAATTTGATGCACTTATTATAAGAAGCGCAACCAAAGTTACAAAAGAAGTTATAGAAAAAGCGAAAAATTTGAAAGTTATAGGTAGAGCAGGAACAGGACTTGACAATGTAGATTTAAATGCTGCTAATGAAAAAGGGATTGTGGTAATGAATGTTCCAGGTGGAAATACTTTATCTGCTGCTGAACATACTTTAGGATTATTATTTTCTCTTGCACGAAAAATTCCACATGCTGTGGCATCTTTAAAAAATGGAAAATGGGAAAAAAAGAAATTTATGGGGGTAGAGTTAAATAATAAAGTTCTTGGAATTATTGGTTTAGGAAGAATAGGAAGTATTGTGGCAGATAGAGCTATTGGAATGAAAATGAAGGTTATAGCTTTTGATCCTTATGTTTCTCCAGAAGCAGCAGAAAAAAAAGGAGTAGAGCTTGTTAGTTTAGAAGAATTGTATAAAAGATCAGACTTTATTACTATTCATACTCCCTTAACTAAAGAAACCTATCATCTTATAGATGAAAAAGCTTTTTCTATGATGAAGGATGGGGTTTATATTATAAATTGTGCAAGAGGTGGTATTATAGATGAAGAAGCACTTTATAAAGCTATGACCTCTGGAAAAGTAGCAGGAGCAGCTCTTGATGTTTTCGAAAAAGAACCTATAGATCCAAATCATCCTTTACTTTCTTTAGAAAATTTTATAGGAACTCCTCATTTAGGAGCCTCTACTGTTGAAGCTCAAAAAACTGTAGCTGTAGAAATAGCTAAACAAGTGGTTGATTATTTATTAAAAGGAATAATAAGAAATGCAGTTAATGTCCCCTCTTTACCACCAGAATTTTTAAAAATCATTACTCCAATATTAACTTTAGCAGAGAAAATGGGTTTACTTGCTGCTCAAATTGCAGAAGGAGCTATTCAAGAAATAGAAATTATTTATAAAGGAGAAATATCCCAACTTGATGTTAAACCTATAACTTTAGCTTTTGTAAAGGGACTCCTTTTCCCTTATTTAAAAGAAGATGTTAATTATGTTAATGCCCTTATAAGAGCAAAAGAAAGACATATAAAAATAGTAGAGTCTAAAACTGAGATTTCAGAAGATTTTACTTCATTAATAAGTGCTAATATTAAACATACTGCAGGATATACAGTAGTTGAAGGAACCATTTTCGGGAAAAAAGAACCTCGTATAGTTAAAATTAATGGATTTAGATTAGATGCTTTACCAGAAGGGCATATGCTTTATATTTTTAATGAAGATAGACCAGGAGTAATAGGGAAAATAGGAACTATTCTTGGTAGTCATAATTTAAATATTTCAAGAATGTATGTAGGACATGATCCTATGAAAAAGACAAATGTGATTCTTCTCAGCCTTACCCAACCTCCCACACCATCTGCTTTAAAAGAGTTAAGTGAGCTTTCTACAGTATATTCAGTAAAACCCTTGGAACTTTGATAAATCATGATTAAACCTAATTTAAGAGATTACACTATAGAAGAAATAAAAGAATTAATGAAAACTTTGGGAGAGCCTTCATATAGAGGGGAACAGGTTTTTCACTGGATTACTTGCAAAAATGCTATCACTTTTGAAGAAATGACAAATCTTCCTAAAACTTTAAGAGCTAAATTTTCAGAAGAATTTTCTTTAGAACTTCCAGAGATCTTAGATAAAGAAGAGGATATAGATGGAACAACTAAATTTGCATTAAAATTAGCAGATGGAAGTTTAATTGAGACTGTTATAATTCCAGAAAGAGATCATTATACTCTTTGTGTTTCAACTCAAGTAGGATGTCCCATTGGTTGTAAATTTTGTGTTACAGGAAAATTAGGATTTAAAAGAAATTTAGAGGTTTATGAAATAATTTCTCAGGTTGTTCTTGCAAGAAGATATTTAAGAGAAAAGGGGGAAATATTACCTTTAAGAAATGTAGTTTTTATGGGTATGGGAGAGCCTCTTTTAAATCTTCAAAATCTTATAAAGGCATTAAAAATGCTTGCTCACTCTAAGGGATTTAATTATTCCAGAAAAAGGCTTACTGTTTCAACTGTGGGATTATTAAAAGAAATGGAAATACTGGCTAAAGAATTTCCTGTAGCTTTGGCACTTTCTCTTCATGCTCCAACAGATGAAATAAGAAGAAAACTTATTCCTGTAGCAAAGAAATACTCTGTAAAGGAACTAATTTCTGCATGTAAAAAATTTCCTCGTATAAAAAACAGTAGGATTACTATAGAATATGTATTGATTAAAAATGTAAATGATGGTAAGGAGTGCGCTATTAAATTAGCTGAACTTTTAAAAGGTTATCCTTTTAAAGTGAATCTTATTCCTTTTAACCCACATCCTGATCTTCCTTTTGAAAGACCTTCTTCAGATAAGATAGAAAAGTTTCAAAAATATCTTCTTTCTCAAAAAATATTAACAACTGTAAGAAAAAGTAAAGGGCTTATGATAAATGCTGCTTGTGGTCAATTAGGAGCAAAATTTTTAAAATATTCAGTTCCAGACCCCATGTATAAAAAAACCGCATTTAGGACAAGTTAAATCAGAGTTAAGGTCTATTTTTAAAATCCTAAATCCATATCTTTCAATAATAAGATGATTACATTTAGGACAATAGGTATTTTCATATTGATTACCTGGAACATTTCCTATATAGATATAATAAAGTCCTGCTTCTTTACCTATATAATAAGCCTTTAATAAGGTTTCTTCTGGAGTAATGGGTTTATCCAAAAGTTTATAGTTGGGGAAAAAACGGGAAATATGCCAAGGAACTTCTGGTCCTAACTCAGTGTATATAAAATTAGCAATATCCTTTAATTCTTCTGGATCATCATTTTCTCCTGGGATAATGAGAGTGGTTATTTCTAACCATATACCTTGATTTTTTAGATATTTTAAATTTTCTAAAACAGGTTGTAATTTTGCTTTACAGAGATTTTTATAAAATTTCTCTCTAAAAGCCTTAAGATCTACATTTATTCCATGAAGATAAGGTTTTATATAATCAATAGCTTCTTTTGTCATATATCCATTAGAAACAAATACATTTTTTAATCCATGTTTTGTAGCTAATTTGGCACAATCATAAGCAAACTCAAAATAAATAGTTGGTTCAGTATAGGTATAAGAAATACTTTTAGCATTTTGAGATATTGCTAAATTCACAATATCCTTAGGAGATACTTGTCTTCCTGGAACCCCACCATAAAGATGAGGGTATTGAGAAATTTCAAAATTTTGACAAAAATTACAACGAAAATTACATCCTATAGTTGCTATAGAATAACTCCAAGAACCTGGTAAGAAATGATAAAGAGGTTTTTTTTCAATAGGGTCTAAATGTTCAGCAATTACTTTTCCATAAACTAAAGAATAAAGAATACCTCCTTCATTTTTTCTAACTCCGCAAATACCAGTATGAGCAGAAGAAATGATACAATGATGATTACATAAATTACATTTTACTTTTTTATCTTCTAAAGTTTCATAAAAAAGAGCCTGTTTCATATAAATTACTATAAGTTAATTTTAATTCTCTTCAAGTTTTCCAAGCATATTTTTAACTTCTTCAGTATAATTACCTTTTGGGGAATCGTATATATAAAGAGGAGAAAAAATTCTTATTTCTTCCTTTGCATTTTTGACAGCCAATAGAAGCACAAGTTTTGCCTCTGATCCAGGATAAGAATATACTAACCTTAAAAGCTTAGGTTCAAGTTTGTTTTTCTTAAGAAGATAAATTAGTTCTGCAAGTCTCAGTGCTGTAAATACAAGATAAAATTTTCCCTTATTTTTAAGAAGTGAGCTTACTTTTTTTAAAAATTCATCTAACTCAAATTCTATATCTCTTCTGGCAATATTTTCGATTTCATAAGGACTTTTTCTTCCAGACTTACTTTTGAAATAGGGAGGATTAGAAAAAATCACATCAAATATACCAGATTTAAAAAGGGAAGTTTTTATATCACCTTTTATTATAAAAAGCTTTTCTTGAAGTTTATTTTCTAAGATATTTCTTTTAAGGCATTCTATAAAAATGGATTCAAGCTCTAAGGCAAAAATTTTTGCTTTAGGAAATCGTTTTAAAGCTATAAGAGAAATAATACCAGAGCCTGCACCTACTTCTAAAACCAAATCTTGTGGCTTTAAATTCAAAAAGTGGGCTAATAAAATTGAGTCTATACCAAATCTGAATCCCCTTTTTGGCTGATAAACAATTATAGAACCTTCTAAAAACGGAGTAGGTATTAATTGCATAATTTATCCCATAAAAGAGATACAATTTTATTATGAAGAAGTTTTCCTTTAAAGGTTAAATATATTTTTTCTTTTTTCTTTTTTATTAAATCTTCCTTCATTAAAATAATTAAGATATCTTGAGGTAAAAAATAGCTATAGTTTTTTTTCAAACTTTTTAAACTAATGCCTTCTTTTAATCTTAGTCCCATAAATAAATATTCTTTAGCCAGCTCATAAGGATTAAGGTGTTCGATTAATTTTAAAGGAAGTTTTTTATTTTTTAAAAGGGTTTCTAAATAATAATTTAAATCTCTTGGATTTTCCCATCTTAAGTTATCAATTCTTGAAACTGCAGAAGGTCCCAATCCTAAATAAGGTTTTAGTTTCCAGTAAATAAGATTATGTTTGCATTCAAAAGAAGGTTTGGCATAATTTGAAATTTCATATCTCTCGTATCCATTTGATTTCAAAGTTTCTTCGATTATTTTATAAAAACTTACTAATTTTTTATCACTTATCCAATACTTTATTCCTTTAAATATCTCATAAAATGGAGTTCCTTTTTCTAAGGTTAATTCATAAAAAGATAAATGAGAAGGGTTAAATTTTAAAGCTTTTAAAATTTCTTTTTTTAATGTTTTTTCCCCCTGTCCTTTCCATCCAAAAATAAAATCTAAGGAAAAATTTTTGAATCCAGCTTTAAGAATATAATCTAAAGCTTTTAAATTATCTTTTACACTGTGAAGTCTTCCTAAGAATTTTAATCCCTTTTGAGAAAAACTTTGCACTCCCAGACTTATACGATTAAAACCAATTTCACGGAAAGCTTTAGTCTTATTTAAATCCAGTGTTTCTGGGTTTGCTTCTAATGTTAATTCTGAAGGGGAAAAGTTGTAATTTTTAACTAAAAAATTAAAAAGATTTTCATAAAAATTAGGAGATAAAAGAGAGGGAGTGCCTCCTCCAGCATAAAAGGTTATAAATGAAATATTTTTTATTTCAAATTTTTCTTCTAAAAATGATTTTAATAAAATTAATTCTTTTTTGATACCTTTTAAATACTTATTTTCTAAGTATTTTGAAATTTTTAAACTTAAGGAGTAAAAATCACAATAAGGACATTTTTTTAAACAAAAAGGAACATGAAGGTATAAGCCTATTTTTCTCCTCTTCATTTAAATTTTCTTTAAATTTGTTAAAAAGGTTTTAAAATTAGGTAGATGAAAATCTTTTGGAAATACCATCTTAGAGAATATTTTTTTTATACATTTACATTTTTTATAATTTTTAGTATAATTATAACTCTTATTCAGGGAGTAAACAAACTACAAGGGTTTTTAGAGCTAAAACCCTCTTTTAAAGTTATTTTTCAAATTTTTATTTTTATATTTCTTCAGCTTTTGTCCTTTGTATATTCTTTATCAGCCTTCATGGGAGTTCTTTTTGCTATCTATCGTTTAAAATATGAAAAAGAGGTGCTGGCTTTTTATTCTTTAGGTTTTTCTTTTAGAGATTTTTTAAAACCTCTTTTAATTTTTTCTTTAATAAGTGTAATAATAACTTTTTTACTTCATTTTTTTCTTTTACCTTGGGCTAAAAAAAATGTAAAATTGATAAAAATGGCTCTTGTTAAAGCCCAAATTGAAAAACCCTTCCCAGCAAAAAAACCAGTTCCCTTAGGTGAAAAGTATTATCTTTATGTAATAAAATCTAAAAAGGTAGATAAAGCTTATCATTTTAAAAATATATTTCTTTTAGAAAAGAAAGAAAAAAAGAAAGGTTTTTTTATTTCAAAAGAAGGGGGTTTTTCTCCTAAGGAAAATTTATTTACTCTTGTAAAAGGATGGGGGTTTTTTGTAGACTCTCAGAATAATATAGAAATTTTAAAATTTGATAGTTATAAGTTTAAAATAGATCTAAAAAAAATAGGAAAAGGACTATATTTTAAAAGGGGAGAAAAAAGTTTTTTAGAACTAAAAAAAGATATAAAAAAATTAAAACCCGGAACTCCTCGCTATTTTAGGTATCTTAATGAATATTATAAAAGATTTTTTTTTCCTCTTTCTATTTTATTTTTAATCTTTCAAGCTTTTTTTCTTGGTATATATGTTAAAACTTCTCATAGATTTTTAATATTTTTTATTGGAATTTCATTTTTTTTGACTTTTTACATTGTTTATAATTTTTTTTCTTCCTTAGGTGAGAATGGAAAAATTTTTCCTTTATGGAGCTTTCTTATTTTTTATCTTTTAATTAGTATTTTACTAATTTTTCAATATCTAAATTTAAAAAAGAAAAAAGAATTATACTTATGAATCTTTATCAAAGATATATTTTAATTGATCTTTTGAAGGTAAATTTACTTTTATTGTTTATTTTTTCATCTTTTTATTTTTTAATAGATTTTTTTAATAAATTAGGAGATTTTTTAGTTTTTAAAAAACCTTTTTATCTTTTTTTAACTTACATATTTTGGAAAATATGGATAAATATATATGAATTTTTTCCCTTTGTTTGTGGTTTCTCAGGAATATTATTGCTTTTATGGTTAAATAGGACCGGTGAATTACTTGCTTTTTTTTCTTTAGGTTTTTCTAAAAGAGAATTAATAAGTCTTATAAGCAAAGGAATTTTAATTTTTTCTTTATTAGGGGGATTAATTATAAATATCATATTTCCTAAGGCAGCTTATCTTAGTCTTTATACCTGGGATTATAAAATAGCAGAAAGAAGGGAACAGTATTTGATATTTAATGAACAGATTTTTCTTAGAGGTTCAAACTTTTATTTAATAGCTAAACCTTTGGAACCTCAAGGAGAGTATTTACAGGACATTTTAATTGTATTTTTAAAACAAGAAGAACCTAAAGAGATTATTTGGGCTAAGGAAGGATATTATAAGTCAAAAAAATGGTATTTAAAGGATGTAATAAAACAAAAAGTAGAACAAAATTTTTCTCCTAAATTTTTTAAAAATTTTAAACCAAAATTGTCTTTAAAACCAGATACTTTAGTAATAGTAGAAAAACCATTAAAATTTTTATCTTTTAGTGAATTATTTGAAAGATTTAAATTTTTAAAAAAAGTTAATAGACCTTATAATGAGGTTTTAGCAGAAATATTTTTAAAAATAATTTATCCTTTTTTACCTTTTTTCTTAGGTGTTTTTCCTATGGTTATTTTTATGAATAATTATGTACCTTCTCAAGTAGTAAATCCTTTTTTAAAGAGTTTAATTTTATTCTTTATTTTACTAATAGCTTTTCTTTTTTTACAAGCATTTTTAAGAAAAGGTATACTTGAAGCAGGATTTATATTATTAATTTTAATATTAAGTAGTTTTTTAAGTTTTAAAATGATTTTAGGAAAAAGCTAAAATATTCTCTTGTTTTTTTAAGAAAATCTGGTAAAAAAGTAAGGGAAAATTTTGTCTAAGGAGGTGTTTATGTCTGTAGAGGAAAAGGTTATTGAGATTATTTCTCAAAAATTAAATCTTTCTAAAGATCAAATTAAACCAGAGGCTTCCTTTGTAGATGATTTAGGTGCAGATTCTTTAGATCTTGTTGAACTTGTTATGGCTATGGAAGAAGCTTTTGGAATGGAGGTTCCAGATGAAGAGGCAGAAAAACTGAGGACTGTAAAAGAAGTTATAGAGTATGTAAAAGCTAAAACAGGAGAGCAATAATTTAGAGGTAAGGTTGTGAAAAGAAGGGTAGTTGTTACAGGTCTTGGAGCTGTTACTCCCTTAGGAATAGGAATAGAAGAAACTTGGAAAAATATAAAAGCTGGAAAATCTGGAATAAGAAAAATTACCAAATTCGATGCTTCCAATCTTCCCAGTCAGATTGCAGGAGAAGTAAAAAACTTTAAGCCTGAAGAATTTATGTCTGCAAAACTTACTTCTCGTGTTGATACCTTTATTCAATATGCTATAGCTTCTACCAGAATGGCATTAGAAGATGCAGGATTTCCTTTAAATGATCTTGGAGATGAAGTAGGAGTTATTATAGGTGTTGGAATGGGAGGAGTTGGACTGATTGAGTATTATACGAGAGTCTTAAATGAGAAAGGTTATAAAAGAGTAACCCCATTTTTTATTCCTATGATTATTCCTAACATGGCTGCAGGGCAGGTAGCTATTTTATTCGGGGCAAAAGGACCAAATACAGCAATATGTACCGCATGTGCAGCAGGAAATCATGCTATAGGAGAGGCTTTCAGACTTATAAGAGAAGGAAGAGTTAAAGCAATGATTTGTGGTGGAACTGAAAGTATAATTACACCTCTTTGTGTAGCAGGATTTTGTGTGATGAAAGCTTTGTCTACCAGAAATAATGAGCCTGAAAAAGCATCACGTCCTTTTGATGCTAAAAGAGATGGGTTTGTTATTGCAGAGGGTTGTGGGATATTAATTTTAGAAGAATTAGAACATGCTCAAAAAAGAGGTGCAAGAATTTATGCAGAATTAATAGGATATGGATTAAATGCAGATGCTTATCATATGACAGCACCTCCACCCGATGGTGAAGGTGCTGTAAAGTGTATGGAAATGGCACTCCATGATGCAGGAATTGATCCCTCTCAAGTAGATTATATAAATGCTCATGGAACAAGCACACCACTTAATGATATTTCTGAAACAAAAGCTATAAAAAGGGTTTTTAAGGAACATGCTTATAAATTGATGATTTCTTCTACTAAATCTATGACAGGTCATCTTCTTGGTGGAGCAGGAGGTTTGGAAGCTGTAATAACAGTTCTTTCTCTTTACGAAGGAATTGTTCCTCCTACTATAAATTTAGAAGAACCTGATTCAGAATGTGATCTTGATTATGTTCCTAATCAAGCTCGTAAAGCAAATATTAAAATAGCACTTTCTAATGCCTTTGGTTTTGGTGGGACTAATGCGTGTTTGGTGTTTAAAAAATGGGAATAAAAATAGTTATTGCCTCTGATCACGCAGGTTATTATCTTAAAGAAAAAATAAAAGATTTTCTTCAAAAAGAAAATCATGATGTGATAGATGTAGGATGCTTTTCTACTGAGTCTGTTGATTATCCAGAATTTGGAGCTAAAGCAATAGAAAAAATTCTTAATAAAGAGGCAGAATATGGAATTCTTATTTGTGGAACTGGTATTGGAATGAGTATAATTGCTAATAGATTTCCTGGAATAAGAGCAGCTCTTTGCCATGAACCCTTTTCAGCAAAAATGGCAAGACTTCATAACAATGCTAATGTTCTTGTTCTTGGAGGAAGGATCATAGGAGATGAAATAGCTATAGAAATCGTTAAAACTTTCTTAAGAACACCTTTTGAAGGAGGAAGACACGAAAGAAGAATTAATCTTATAGAAAAACTTACCAAAAATAAATGAATCTTATAGGTATAGGTGTTGAT
>Ga0190337_1000030_pt1 | contig 25192 bp, 42 predicted proteins | sample 4872041011_MG_FD_161677 | JGI IMG/M metagenome (GOLD analysis project Ga0190337, IMG submission 161677) | Hydrothermal vent sediment bacterial communities from Southern Trench, Guaymas Basin, Mexico - 4872-04-10-11_MG | ecosystem: Environmental > Aquatic > Marine > Hydrothermal vents > Sediment ...
TTGTCTATGGTCTCGATACTGAGGAGGCTATAGCATCTATCTATGGTGCCTGTGCCCACGACTTTGTGGAGTCTATAGGTCTCGCTGCTCTAGCAGCGGGCTTAATGGGTGCTACGGTACCTGTTCCTAAACCTCAGCACCTCGCGGTTGTGCTAGCTGCTATAATGATGTCTTGGATATTCGTTATGAGCTACGGCAGGATTACGAGAATCGAGGGTGCTATACTGATACTGGGGTTCTTGGTGCTCAGTTTCTTCGCTGTGGTCTTCGGGCTGCTCTAGGTTTACATAACTGTTTTGTATTTTACATGGGTTTTGCACATATCACGTCTTGTCCTGTTGAATATACCTGTGCTAAAGCATATAAGTTTGTGTAATGGAAAGAAATAATGAACAGGTGTGTGAATATGAGCATTGTTGCTAACAGGGAGATTTGGGAGGCGATAAAGCAGGACTACGTGAACACCTACGCCTACAGGATATGCAGCTTCCTCTTCACGCTGTATCCTGAGGAGGCTAAGCGGGTCTTTGGAAGCATTGAGAACTGTGTAAGAGAAGTTAAGGATGATGCTGAGGTATGGATTGAGAAGTGGCTGCCTAACTACTTCTCGGGTATTGTAGCGAGGGTTAAGGGTAGCTAGAGCTGGGGTTAAGGTCTAAACCTGTTTTTTATTTACCTTTGCTTCTCGGTATAGCATATAAGTTTGTGTAATGGATTCTATCTTTGAAAGGGTGAGTCTAGTATGTGGAAAAGTGTGGCTCTCGGTGCCCTCGTAGCGATTGTAGCGTTTGTATCGCTGTGGTATCTGGGCTTCAGCTCTGGTGAGGCTTTCTATCTAGCGTTTACGATTGGTACGGTGGCTGCTGCTATCGGTGCTGCTACTGAGAAGGAACAGGCTATTGGTGAGCTCGGTGCTTTCGCTGCGCTTATACTGGTGATGGCTGTCATGTCTAGGTACTTTGCTCCTAGCACCGCTACTATTGTGCTGCCCAGCGGTATGGAGGTTACCATTCCTATGAGCGTGGTGCCTTGGCTCGGGCTGGGGCTGCTAGCGTTCTACGTGGTTGGTATATTCGCTGGTGCGGACCCCAAGGCTCTTGGGCTGTGGGTCCTGTCTATTGTGCTGCTACCCCTGTGGCTTGTTGCTGAGGGTCCTGTGCGTGTGCTGTATACTGTGGTATTCGCTCTGATTGCTGCCTACCCGCTGGTGTCTGCTCCACCTACAAGGGCTGGTCTGCTAGCTGTTGTGCCTATACTCAGCGTTGAGCCTAGGACCATTCAGATTAACGTTGAGTACATCAACACCAGCTACCTGTTCCTGCTGCCCGTGCTGCTGTTCTTTGCGCTAGACCCCTTCAGGGTTATCAGGAACAAGACCATTACGGACCTCGCGGCTGTGGTGACGATATTCCTAGCGTTCATTGATATAATCAACTATGCTTGGGCTATGCTCTAAAACGATTGTGTTTTTTACATCATTCTTAAAACATATAAGTTTGTGTAATGGATTCTATCTTTGAAAGAGGTGTTAGATTTGAGTATGGCTGGTGAGAGGACGCTACAGGTTGTTGGTGTTCTGCTGCTGCTTGGAGTAATCGCTATGGGCGTGCTCACGTACACCGAGATGACTGGGCACACGCAGATACTGGAGGCTATCAAGGAGGGTGTTGATGCTCTTAAGAATTGGTTTATACCCAGCGTTAGCGAGCTGAGCATAACTACAGGTGAGTATAGTGGGCTCACCATCACCAAGGAGAACAACAAGGTGACGATAACGGGTAACCTGTCTGCTGGGTCTAAGTACACTATTGTCACGGCTGAGCTGAAGACTGATAAGGAGGCTACGCTCATACTCGATATAAGCAATGGTCTCAGCAACACCAGCGTTGATATAACTGTCACGGCTACTGATGCTATTGTTGATGGTTCCAAGAGCATAAGCGTGGCTGCTGGGTCTTCTCAGCTAATCAAGTGGATTGTGTATCCAAAGACTGAGAACGCTACTGTGAAGGTTCAGCTAGTTCTTGAGCCCACGACTGATGATAGTGGTACTATAACCGCTGAGTTCCTCGTTAGCTACCGTAAGTAAGGTTAAATCGGTTTTTTACAATATTCTTTCTTGGGATTTCAGTTGGGCAGTAATAAGTATAGGCTAAACCCTGTTATGGTACCTAGAAAGGCTACCTGTAGGATTATCGAGAGGGGCATTAAGGATTTGGAGGCTCTTGGCTACAAGGTAGATGCTGAGAAGCTTAGGGAGATATACAGGGAGTTGTGCGGTTAGGTCCTCTTCTTACTTTTTGTGGGAGAGGTGTTGATTTGTTAGGTCCTTGTAGCCTGTGCAACCTATTTATCATTTGTTACTGTATACCTGCTCTGAGGTGGGTGGTTTGGAGAAGCATTGGGTTGAGGTTGCTGCAATAATCGCTGTTGTGCTGCTGGGTATCGCTGCCTCTGATATTGGTATCTATGCTCAGGTTGCGGTTACTAGCATTGACTTGGGTCTCAAGTACTTTGTGCCTATGTACTCAGAGACTGATGGGTCTTACATCTACCTGTTTGGATACAACAACTCTGCTGGGGTTGCAGCTCTAGCGGTATTCGACCCATCAACGCAGAGCATCATTGATTACGTTGAGTATAGCTCTTGGTCTCAGTTCACGGGTGGCTACGTATCTCCTAATGCTCCCTACATCTACGCCTTTGCTAATAATGTGTTGGTTGCTATCAACAAGTCTGATTTGAGCGTTGTGGGCAGCAGCTCGGTTGATGGTGCGATAACTGGTGCTATCTACTACTCTGGTAGCGTCTACGTGACGTATAGCAGGACTGGTATATACATTGACTACGGTTACGTGGCTAAGTGTGCTGAAGACGCTTCGTCTTGTACATCAGGGTATGCGCAGACAACGAACTCTGTATCTGATACTGTTGTTGAGAACTTCATCAACGAGTTTGCGGTTTACGAGGTTGGCACTATTGTGCTTACTGCGCTGTCTGATGATTCGGATAACGTGTTGGTCTACGCCTACGAGGCTGCTACAGAGACCATAGCTGATGTTGGCTCTACGGTTACGGGTAAGTGGCTGGGTGCGGATTACGATAGTGTTAATGGCAGGTTCTTGGGCTACTTCTTTGATGGTACTTACGTTATCGTTAGGTTCTACTCGTATTCAGCGGGTAGCTTGACTGAGCTTACGAGTGTTATCTGTGTGCCTAGTGTTGGTATCGAGAGCTTCGGATTCGTTAAGTACCTCGGTAACGGTACTCTCGCTATAGGCTACCTCAACTCTTCGACAACCTACGTTGATTACTTCGACATTGATTTGACTGCCTGTGACAGGTTCAAGACTGAGACTGTTCCTGATACTAGACCCTACCACGCTGCCGAGGTTCTGGGCGGTACATTGTACTACTTCGTGTATAGCCCAACAACTTACGAGACGGGCGTTGTTGTTAAGGAGGCTGTCTCAACTGTTACCGTTACCACGACTGTTACGCAGCCTGTTACAACGACTGTGACAGAGAGGGTGACGGAAACTGTTACTGAAACTGAGACTGTCTATGAGACTGAGACTGTTACGCAGCCTGTTACGACTACTGAGACTGTCTACAAGACTGTGACATCAACCTACGCTACGACAATCACCAAGGGCTACACCACGACTATCAGGGATACTGTGACTGCTTGGAGGACCTACACGGCTCTTGTTCCAACTGTCTACACCCTCACGAAGTATGTGCCTACGACTGTTACCGAGACCACTACATATACTACCACGAAGACTGTTACCGAGACTGTCACAGAGACATCACCTGTTACAACGACGTATACAACGACTTACACCACCGAGGAGCCTGTTGTGACAACTACCGAGTACGTCACTACGGTTACCGAGACCTACACCACCACAACGTACTACACCACCGTCGTTACTGAGCCTTGGTGGGTTGTGACTAGGGTTTACCCAACTACGGTAACAGGTGTGACAACCTACGTCACGACGATTACCGAGACCACGACGATTTACCCAGAGGGCATCATAGTGCCTGTTGAGATACCTGCCGTGATGGGTGTAACGACGGTCTATGAACCTGTGCCTGTTCCTGTTGAGAAGACTGTTACAACGACGGTCTATGTACCTGAGGTAAGAGGAACAGGGTACATGGTGTACATCTTTGCGCTGCTATTCGCTGTGCTGCTAGCAGCTATGTACATAGTTCTTAGGAGAAGATAGGTTTTTTGAATTAACCTTTCACTTTAATAAAAATATTTGTATATCTTAAGCTAATTTTGAGTAGGGTGTTAAAAGGGTGAGTACGAGATTTGCGGTTTGTGTATTGCTATCTTCTTTGGGTGTTGATAGTGTAGCAGCAGCGGTAAAGTTTATGGAAGAGGTTAGCATGGGTAAGGTGATATGTAATAGAATTATTCTTGTTGCTAACAAAACTCCTCTTTCACATCCTGAGCTTGAATACTACGCTGGGCTTCTTGCTAAGAGGCTTGGGGTTGAATACAAGGTTTTGAAACCTGTTTGTTATGCTTATTCGCCGCCCACTTGTCGTTTCTGTTGGAAAACAAACCCATTAGCGAGGTTTCTAAGGTCTCTACCTAGCTATCCATCAAGGTACATACTTCTTGTAACAGGACAGAGAAGGTCTGAATCGAGTGTTAGAGCTAAGCTTGGTGAGTGGGGCTCGATGTATGGGGTTGTTGTATATAGACCTGTCTACAATTATTTCAAAACTGCGTGTTGGAATGTATCGAGTAGGGTAATGCCTGAGCTTGTACCTGTTTGGAAAGAAATAGCACGTAAGAATGGTGGGCACACTTCGCTTGATTGTACACAATGTTTACGGATATTGAAAAAGAAGAATGGATTACGCTCAAATAAGTAGAGTTGTGTAGACTTTATATACAAGTATTATGAAATATTCTTGGGCTGTGAAGCCCACCATTGCTTGAAGAATAGCGATGAAGCCCACAGGGGTTTACCCTGTGGGCTGAGCGGAAATAGTTTAGTTCTTTAGCTTCTTTGATGTAGATATACTAGGTGTAATAAGGTGAGGAGCATTGATGTTGTGAAGATTCTTGGGTATGCTTGGGCTTTCAGCGTGGCTGCTACGGTGCTCTACCTGTTTCCTGCGTATAGCAATTGGCTATACGCTGTGATTGCTATTATCTTCGGTGCTCCTCTAGCTTTCTTGCTCGCTGCCCAGCTAAGACCCCAGTTCATGGTTGATATTAAGAACATCTACTTTAACTCGGCTTGGCTAGCGATTTCCTTTATCTTCTTCGAGTTTAGCGTGTTTGCGTTAAGCTACAGGATTATTGCTCCTCAATGGGGTGACGCTGTATACCTGTTCAGTATAATTAGTGCTGCTGTGTTGGTGGGGCTGCTGAACGCTGATACTGCGATAAACGCCTTGGCTACCTTCGAGATTGGTGGCTATAGCCTTGGCAGTATTGTTAGGGGTCTCGTTGTTGGCTCTATCATGTTCTTTGTTGCTTATGTAATCAGCGGGTACGGTGGTCTTGTGGAGGCTCCTAGGCAGGTTATCGTGGGGTATCTCAGCAACAAGTTGCTTCAATGGGAGCAGGTGTATGAGGTGATAACGATATTCTTTCTGATGCTGTTCTTTGTAGCGATACCTGAGGAGTTCTTGTCTAGGGTGTTCTACCTCAAGCTTGGTTCACAGGTGCTGGACCCCTACACCGCTGGAATGGTGATGCTAGCAACTTGGTATGGTCTCCACGCTGTTACTAGGTGGGGTCTCTGGGGTGGTGATGTAGCCCTGTTCATTATTACGCTGGGCGGTGTTGTCCTTGGGGTTGCGTACATGCTCTATGGGTACTTTGCTGCTATCTTTGCTCACGCTACCTACAACACGCTGATATACGTGTGGGATTACGAGGCTCAGGGCATATTTCCGCAGTTCAGCGCTGCTGCTACAGCGCTAGCCTTGATAGTTCTGGGCTTCATCTATGCGTATAGGAACAGGGTGAGGATGCTGTGATTAGCAGGGTCCTCGTATTCAGCGCTCTGTTTGGTCTGGTCCTCGGTGCTGCTGCTAGGGCTGCTTGGGATTTGGGTGTTGAAACAGGTAATGTGATAGCCCAGTACTTCTCGATTGTTGGTATAATACTCACGATTGTTGCTGAGGCTCAGGCTTACCTACAATCTAGGAGGGCTGAGCCTTCTTGGGCTAGGGATGTTGTTATTGGCTATATCGCTGGGTTTGCTGCTGGGGTAGTTACCTATACTAGTATTATACAGGCTCTGGGTAGCCTAGCGCTAGCGAGTATCGGTGTTGGTGAGGCTGTTCTAGCTGCTTTACCGACCCCCATGATTATCAACGTGCTCTACGGTTTCCTCAACGTTGTTGTGCTTAACTATGCTCTCTATGCGTGGAGGTCTCTAGCAGAAGGTCTTATGATAGGCTTCGTGGTTAGCTATCGCAGCACTCCCTGCGTGATGTTTACGCTATCCCTACCCGTGTTCATATTCAGTACTGCTGTCACTATGTACCTATCAACGGTTAGCTACGTCTACGCTGCCTACGTCATACTCGCGCTGCTGCCCTTCGGTATTGTAACAGGTGTTCTTGCGGGTGTTGCTATAGGGGTTCTCAGTACCTTGGGAGCCTACGGTCTCGTTAAGTACCTCTTCAGCCCACTTGTGACGCTCGTAAACAACACTATTGGTGCTGCTGTTGGTGAGCCTGTGGTAACGACTGAGGATGTTGAGGCTGGTGCACCGCTGTTCATGGTTACGATTCTCGCTAGTGCCCTGTTTCCATTTGCGGGTATCGAGAGGTATCTAGCTATGGCTGTTGGTCTTGGTCTGGTGGTAGCCTACGGCTCTATATCAACGGTTGCTGGTGTGGCACCTGTCGTAAGAAGAATGAGGATGGTTATGGGTATGCTACACGTGGGTCTTTCGACACTAGCCTTAGTACTCGTAATACTCTCTGGTGCCTCTACCACAATTGTACAGGCAGCACTCAAGGACGCTGCTAGCCACATAGTGGGCTTTGATGTAACAAAGCTCTTCGGCTAATTTTTACATAGCTGTCTTAACACTTCTATTCTTTTACATGCGTCCTCGAGGGGGATTTTTCTACATGGGCTATGTATAGATTCAAACCTTATTATCTCGGTTGCTCTATGCAAAGTACGAGGTGCTAGCCTTGGCTAGATGTAGGGATTGCTGGATTCTCAAGTATCACCCTGAGATTGTAGACGAATCTATAGTTTTTGGTAATGGGTGCCCAGCAGAACTCTATGGCTATGACTGTCCGTTTTACGATTTGATGGAAGAGGAGGAGTAGCTCGTAACTTTTTATATATCCTCCTCTTTCTTCTGGGGGTAACGTGGTTCCTAGAAAGAAGATTGGTGTTGAGCTGGGTAGCTTCTTGCTGCTACAGGCGTACCTGTTCCACAGGCATGCTCTTGAGGGCTGTGCTAAGGTTATGAGGAGGGTGAGGTCTAAGTCTGGTCTTGTTGGTGATGGTGTTGCTGAGCTTGTGGAGGAGGAGGTTAAGGAGAAGTGCCGCGATTTCTCTAGGCACCCTGAGCTTTACGCGCTCTCTTTCGCATTAGGTCTAGACCCACTACCGTGACGGCTAGCGGCAGGGCATTAACTTTAAACACGAATCCTTTTACAGCAATCGCCTTTCCAAGAACCTCTTCTTTTTTGACTATCCAAGGGTCTGGTGCTGGGTTTGCGTCTCCCTTGGTGATGTACCCCTCTTCTGTAACCTTAACTACCCTGTGGATTATCGGTATCCCACCGTGTTTGTAGATGATTATGTCTCCCTCGTTGATTATCGTGGGTACTGGGTTCACAAAAACTATGTCAAGGGGTATGAGCGTGGGGTACATAGATGTTCCTACGACTGTTACAAGCAGGGGTCTACCAACACCTGTTAGGCTGCTTATCACGGATACTGCTACCATAAGTGCGAAGATTATCAGCAGAGCGTTTGTCAAGCTCATTTACTCACCTACAATTCTATTTAACTTGGTGTATCAAAAGTATTTAGTGAATGGGTGAGGGCTAATGAGGTACAAGACGTTTCTGGTGGCTGCTGCGGTTATGCTGGTGCTGCTGGTGGCTGCTGCTCTGTTGGTGAACAGGGGCGCGGGCTCTACCTATAGTATATATAGTATAGGTAGTACCACAGCTACCCCAGCGCGGGGTGCTGCTACCCCAGCTAGGAGTACTGATACCCCTGTTGGGAGCAACGACTATCTTAGGGAGCTTGTGAGCAACTCTACGGTTGGTAAGGTTGCTAGCTACTTCGGTAAGGCTCTCGATTGGTTCAAGGGGTATGTAACCTTCGTGGTGAGCGGGTCTAGGCTTGATGTGCTTATCAAGGCTGCTTTCGTTAGCATAGTGCTCTTTGCGCTGTCCTACGCGGTTCAGGTGGTTAGGGTGCTCCTACAGGGTCTAGCGGTTTTCACGGTGCTGCTAGCTGTTGCTGCTCTGCTTGGGTTGATATGAGGTGGTGGCTATGGATAGGCGGGTTCTAGGTGCTGCTCTTATCCTCGGTGCGCTGCTGTTCACGGTGTATACCTATGCCTTACCGATTCTCTACAAGTATGTTGAGATACGTGTTGAGTCTAGGATATACAAGGGGTTCTGGGTACAAGCAGGACCTGATTACCCTGCTACAGGTGTTGAGATTACCCACGTGGTGCCCAACAAGAAGGTTGTGATGGAGATAACGAGGAGTGATGTTAAGGGTTTGAAGCTCTTGGAACTCTACTATCGCTATGACTACCTGCCACCTTGGGAGAACGACACTATGTATTGGAGGGTTGTTATCAGGGTTGATGGAAACGCTAGCGGTAACATTAGGGTTCTGCTAGACTATGGGTGTTACATAGCTGTTGATGATGCTGAGGGTAACCATATTGCTGGTGATAGCCTTGGCTGCTCTGATTTCTACGATACTGAGGTTGCTACGATACCTGTTGGCTCTACAGGTGTCTTCTATATCGAGAACGTCTATGGGTTATCGAGGGGTGTTCCACCAGACTACCCGCCTTGGGCTAGGTTCAACATTGAGTTCAATATCTGGGGTGAGGTTGGTAAGACCTACTACCTGAGTATAGAGATTAGGTATGAGCCTGCTGGGTGATACTATGAGGTGGTCCTTGCTGTTGATACCTCTTCTGGTCCTTGTAGCGGTCTACGCCTTCGACTACTGGGGTGCTACGATAGAGGTTATCTACAGGGCTGTTGAGCCTGTTACATTGACTGTTACCGATATTCACAACCCTGATTATGGTACTGTCACCATTGAGGAGATAGAGAATGGCTACAGGGTTACCATCAACTACGACGTTCTGTATTACCACGACTACGTGGAGGTTGGGGTTGATGTTGTTGGCTCTGAGGGTAACGTGACTATCAATATCGTTGAGTTCACCTATAATCAGAGCAACACCTACCTGATGTTCCTGATAACCGAGCTTTGCAACGCTACGGTCGTGCTCGATAGTAATGTTGTGATGTCTGTTGAGGCTGGGGAGTGCTACTCTGGTGAGTACGAGATGCTTAGGACCACGACAACAGGTGTTCACAGTCTCAGGATTGTTACGGCTACAGGTGCTGATTCCTCTAGGCTGAGGTTCAAGGTTAGACCATACAACGGTCTCTACGCTATCAGCGGTACTGCTGTTGTGGAGTTCACGATTCCTCAATAGTTTTTTATCGGTTTTGCAAACTGTTTCTTGGTGGTATTGTGAAAAAGAAGATTCCTTCGTTTAGCGATTTGCTCAGTCTTGTTGGGCAGCGGGATAGAAGCTCTGAGGAGGAGGCTGGTGAAGAGCTTGAGGCTGAGGATGTTTCGCCTAAGGCTTTCCTAGTTATATCTAGGAACTGCTCTAACTGCGAGAAGCTTATTGAGAAGAGGGATTTTAGGGAGCTTCTGAAGCTCGTTAATGATGTTGCTATTGATGAAGAGGCTTACCTTGTGGGTGCCGATTTCACGTTTAGGAACATTCTTGAGAGGACCCTTGGCTATGATACCCCTGCCGTCGTTCTTGGTGATGATGTTATACCCTACACCAAGCTGCTAGACCTGATGTATACAGAGAAGCGTACTAAGGGTAGGGTATCCGCTGTTCTCAACGTGCTTAGGAGGTCGAAGTCTGGGGAGTCTGGTGAGAGTTCCTCCTCTTCTAAGAAAAGTAAGAGGAGGTCCTCCTTCGTTGAGAAGCAGGAAATGAAGCGTAGGTTTGCTAGGGCTGCTCTGGGTAGCTGCGAGGGTAATGTCTGTAGGGAGCAATGATTTTTTAGTTAGGGTTTTTAGTTAGGCTATCATATTCTGTATAGGGTGTGTAAAATGGGTGAGGAACAGCCCAGCCCTCCTCAGGAGTATGTAGAGGTTGAGAAGCCTAGGCTTAGCCTGTCTGCTGTGCTGCTGCTAGCTGTTGTAGTTATGCAATTCGTGACCTTGCTCCTGATGGTGAACTACTACACTTCTGTTACTAGCAGGTTGGAGAGCGAGATTGAGATGCTTAGGATACAGGTTAAGGACCTTCGTGAGGAGCTTCAGAAGACCAACAAGTATATGCAGAAGTATGAGAAGATAGACCTTCTAGTTCAGGCTATTATTGAGGGTCTCTACAGGCGCTTGGCTGCTGAGCTTAGCGAGTACACCTCTAATGTTACCGCTAGGTGATGCTAGGTGGGTGTGGAGCTAGCTTTTTTGGTTTTGGTCCTCCTCGTTCTCATTGAGGTTCTGGGTCTCCTAACCTGCTTGCTGCTGCTAACCGTGTGCTCTGCTGGGGTGTGTTCCATACCTATTCTTGCTAAGGGTATCGAGATTGTGGTCTGGGGTGTCCTGCTTGTCATGGTTGCTGCAGCTATCTGTATCATTCTTGAGGCTGTGCTAGCCTTGAAGAGGTGAGAGCTTGGTCTGGGTTAGAATAGTTGAGTTGGTTAAGGACCATTCATACACAGTCTTTGTCTGCGAGGGCTCTAGGATTGTAAAGGACCTTCTCCTACACGGATGATTAGACACCCTTTTTATACCTCTCTCTTTGATGGGGAGAGGTGTTGATTGAAACGGTTCTTGCTGTGCTCATAGACGCTGCTAAGTTTCTAGCTCTGGTGGCTCTCCATGAATTATCCCACTTTGTTATCCTGAAGGCTGCTGGGGTTGAGTTCACCTTTACTTTTACCAAGTACGGTATAGGCTTCAGATTTGATGAAACGAAGTATCCTAGGTCTGTGGTCCTCTGCTCGCTCATAGCACCTGTAGCTGTTCTGCCGCTAGCGGTGTACTGGGGTCCTGTATTCGCTGTGAGCTACGTTGTTGGTATGGGTGCTGATATTCTGAATTTTGCTTGTATTTTGCTAAGGAGAAGGGCTGTGATATAACCTTTTTACCTTTTAAATACCCTGTTCTACTCTGGGGATGCCTATGTCTAACCTCGATGTTGCGGAAAAGGCTCTCAACATACTATCTAAGGTATGCGAGTTCAAGGGGGTGTACGTGGGGTATCCCAAGCTTGTGAGAGATGTTGCTGCTGCTAGGGTAGTGGAGCACTCTAATAATGGTGTTAAAACTCAGATGTTCACGATAATAGCAATGAACGGTATGGTGCTTGAGGGGTATATACTGTATAAAAACGAGAAGGTGGTTTCAGCAAAGCTTGAGATAGAGATTGGGGGTAAGCCCTATACTCTCTAATCCTGCTTTCCAAGCATTTTACAAAATGTTTTTTATTCCTCAAACCCTTTTCTTCTCTGAAGGTGGTTAGATGAAGCAGTACCACGTTTGGCTCTCTTGCAAGTCTGAGAGGTATGGTGTTGAGGTAAGCGGTCTCTTGGTTATAGAGTTTGAGGATGTTGATAAGGCTAGAGAAGCGCTGCGGCTCTTGGTTAGGTCTATAGCAACTGCTCTTGATGCTGGTGAGTGTGCTGTTGAGAAGGTGGATAAGTGATGAAGGTTATTGAGTGTAAATGGGTTGATGAAAACTGGGTAGAGAGCCTGATATGGGCTCCTTCGCAACTATATAGGCGTATCAAGTGTGGAGAACAGGTGTTTACTCTCTATCTGAGGTGGAGGTATGAAGACCCTTGGAGGTTCTTTGTGGCTAGGGGTGATATGCTAGCTGAGGATGATAGGGCTTGGGATTTCGTTACCGAGGACCTCTTCGAGAGGTATAACCTGTTCAGGAGGGATAACGAGTATAAGATTGCTGAGTACGAGGCTCAGGAGATATTCTACGAGGAGCTGCATGGGCTGCTGGGTCTCAAGGGCTCTACCGTAGTCCTTGTGTGGTCTAAGGAGGTTATGGAGATGGCTTCTAAGCTATACGACGAATTCATGGAGATTGTTAATGGGGTTGATAACGTGGTTATCGTTGATGATAGGAATAGTGTTGTGCCCTCGGTTCACTCTATAGGTGTTCCTAAGGAGGTATTCGTGAAGTTGGTGCAATGGGCTCTGGGCTTCGTTGATAAGAGGCTTCAGCTAGATTTCTTTGCTAGAAGGTACTAGACGCTTTTTATACCCCTCTCATTTCTGAGGGGAGAGGTATGAAGGCTAGACCCCCAAGGTCTAGGGTCCTAGCTGATTTCGTGTTTTTGGTTATTGCTAGCCTAGCTGCTCTTACAGGTCTATATATTATTACAGGTATAGCCCTAGTCTACGCCTTGGAGCTCGTGCTCATACCAATCTTCGCTATTGCTAGGCTGCCGTACCTATTCATGGAATATGAGGTTGGTCCTAGGACCGTTACCACTAGGTTTAGGATTCCAAGGCTCTATGAGTATGAGGATAGGCGTCTATACTTCGGTATCAACGAGGTTAGCGATAGGGCGGGTATCATAGACAACCTCTTTGGCACTAAGGAGCTGCGTGTAGGCGATAGGGTGCTGCGGTACGTACCTAAGGACTTCGGTAGGAGCGTAGATGATTACGTGGCTAGGTTTAGGAGAACAAGGTATTTCGTAAAGGTTGAGGATTATGAGTGAGGATTTCGTGCTCGGTTTTATGCTGGGCTCTATTGTTACTAGCGCTCTTTGGAGCATCTTTACCATTTTGGCTTTTCGACAGATTGATAAGCAGCTTGATAGGCTTCTTAGGCTTCTAAAGGAACTCTAGAAGTTGATTCCTCGCTCTTTTTGAGCTTCTTATACAGCTCTTCACAACCAAGCTTTATTTTGCATACATTTCTTTTTGCTTGGCTCTTACAATATTTATATCGCTTCTGCGAATCTTACCGAGGGCTGGGTATGGAGGAGGAGAAGCTCTGTGTTGAGTGCTGCTCTAGGTACTGCTGCGGTCTTGAGGGTATGGGTAGGCTGCTTTGCGAGGGGTGTGACTGTGATAGTATCTGCTGTGAGCTGTTTGGCTGCTGTGATGATGTGCCTGAGCACTAATCCACTTTTTATAAGCCTTACAATACTTAGGGGTTGGTATGGGCTCTGTAACTCACGTATTCAATGTATACAAGGCTAAGTGCATCACGATTTTTAGGGTAGAAGATGTTGAGACCACGCCCATAGAGGAAGCCTATAACAGGTATCCTGATAGGTGCTATCTCACGACTGATGATATTATCCTTAGGGTAACAGGTGTTCCTGCTGGGGTTGAGGCTGAGCTAAAGGGTCTTCTAGAAGAGCTGTCTACTGAGGACCTTAAGCGGGTCCTAGCTAGTGCTAAGAGGATTGGTGAAGGAACCTACACGATAAGTCTTATTGATTTGATGAATGCTCTTAGGGAGTATTTTAATGCTGCTACAGCTCTGATAAACGAGGCTTTGAGAAGGATAGAGGGCTGTATAGGATGCTGATTTTTGGTTTACCTAATCTCTGTGACCCTAATCTTTGTAAAGTCTCAAACCTCTATACTGTTTCTGGGTGTAAAGTATGAGGTTTGCTAGGATGTGTATTGTGCTTGTGAGTATAGCACTTTTTGCTCTTTTCATAGGTTTATCGTTGTCAAACTATGTGCATAGCGAAGAGGTTTTTATGGTTGAGGAAGATAGCTTTATTAGTCTAGTTGATGGTAAGGCTATTCTTCACCTCAAGAATGTTGAACAGAAAGGTGTTGTGATAAAACGTTTCGAAATAGAGGGTCTTGGGTCTGTCAAAGCTGTTGAACTAGGGAGTTCCATAGGTTTGCACGGTAATGGTATATGGCTAGATAGGAGAACTGGAGAGGTAGGGTTGAACGTAGGTGGTGAGGGATACGTAATCCTAGACCTAAGTAACGTAGTCCACAAGATGGTTGAGAACAAGACCTACACGCTACTCATATACACCGAGAATCATAGTGTATTCAGAGTTCAGCTCAAAGCTTTGAAGAAGCCTCTACCTATAAACCCATTTCAAACAGAAATTATCACAATAACGCTAAAGGTATCAGAGAAATGTAAGTGCTAACACAGCACCTCTCCCTTTCTATTTACTCACGTTCACACGGTCTGAGCTGCGCACTCTTTTTCTTGCAATGTCTGAGGTGTGCGGGCTGGGGGAGTTTTAGCGGGCTAGCACAGGGGAGGGGGATATAGCCTGTGCACCTCACACCTGTGAAGTAAACTTTTTACTGGTGGCTCTGATTTTAGTGTTGAGGTGGTATTTTGCTTGAGGGGAGAGAACTAGAAGTTGTAACCTATGTTATCGAGAACTCTCCTATTAGCTTGGTAGAGCTTGAGAACTGGATTATGAAGCGCTACAACCTTTCTCTCTCGGCAGCGTACAAGATTGTGTATAGGCTGAAGAAGGCTAACATTCTTCGCTACCGACGCTATAGAAACAAGATTTACGTTGAGGTAACCCCAGACTTCATAGCCACCATAACCAAGCTCTACGCGCTTCTCCTATCAAGAGAGGGGCACAGGGTGAGGTACTTTGAGCAGCAAAGGTAGCCTAGACATTAAGCGTATCGAGATTCTCAAGAGCTTGCTGGAGTACGCTGAGAAGAAGGGGGTTGTCTTCGAGCCTGAGGAGTTCCTAATCTATATGTGGTACAAGTATAGGGTTAGGCGTGGTGTCTACATCAGGTTTGAGACCATTATGCGGTACCTTCGCGAGTTTGCTAGGATGGGGCTTCTCGATAGGCATTACAGAATCATCAACACGGCTTTCGGTCCTACCAAGGTTGTTATCTATACTATCAGGAGGCACACCATAAGGGTTGAGCTGAGGAACATGGGTGTTGAGGTATGAGTGAGCTGCTCAAGCTTATCAGGGAGCCTGATAGGCTGTGTTTCGTAATTGATTCGCCTCAGTTCTACAATATGATTGAGGATGTTGAGGATTTCCTGAGTCTTCTTGATGATGAAGATGTTAGGAGGTTGGTGAGGTACTACAAAATCAAACGTGCTAGGTACTGTAAGAAGCATAGGGGTAAGGAGTACTGCTACGAGTATGTAGAGGTCTATGATAGGCAGGGTACGAGGTATACGAAGCCTAGACCTGTTCTGAGGGTTAGGGCTGATTCTGTTGATGCTGAGCGGGTTGAGGAGGTTGTTGAGGCTGTGAGCTGTATTGATAAGCTCAGGGGTGTTCTGCGCGAGCTGAGGTTCCTCCTTGATGAATTGAAAGAGTATGGTAGAAGGTACTGCTGGGGTGGCTAGTATGGTTATAGTCTACAGGTGTTCCAACTGCGGCTCTGATTTGGCTGTGGTCTACGTCGTGAAGAAGAGGTGGGCTGCGCATATCTACGTGAGGCTGTGGAACGGTAAGGTTATGAGATTCGACACGTTCTTGGTTAGCAAATTCCCTACGAGGTGCCCTTTCTGCGGTAACCCCCTCCAGCATAAGCCCAAGAAAGTTGTGGTGGGTGTTGCTAAGCGTGGTGTGTCCTCTTCATAAAAAGTGTTACTTCTACAGGGTAAGCTCTCGCAGGAGGGAGCTTGTGTGTTCAAGGGGTGAGTCGTATAAGTATTGCATTTACTATAGGGTATGCAAAGATTTCAAGAATGTTTATGAGTGCACCAGAGCGATATACCTCTACGAATCTCACCAGAAAGATGTGTGGTGGTAGCTTGGAGGGAGCAGCTATCTACTACGGCAGGTTCTTGATGTACAAGAAGATGCTTAAGCGCACTAAGAAACTCGATACAAAGGAGGCACTTGAAAGAGCTGCTAGGAGGCTTGCTGAGCATTGAAATGTTGGAAACTCGTTGTATTACTTCTTGTACCTTCTATAGTGCTTGTTATAGCATCCTTACCTATCTTTGCTCTTAGCCCTGTTCTTGGTTACACAATAGTGTTAGCAGGATACATGGCTGTGGTTTTGCTATTTGCTGCTATGATGTGGAAAATTGTCTGTCCTCAGATAATTAGTAATGATTCTGTGGATTGCTATAGACCTGTTTTGAGGGGGAGAAGACTTGAGCGCTATGCTGAAAACTGAGGACATTCTTTATCTTTTTTACAGGTTTATCCTGAAAGAGAATGGTGATGTTGTGGAAAAGAAGCGGTTAGAGGGCTTCTATGATTACTTGCTTAAGCTTGGCTTCAAGCTGCCTAGGAGTGAAACGTTTTTCCGCAGGATTAGAGAACTCGCAGAGTTTGGGTATTTCCTGTATTATATAGATAGAAAGAGAGGGATTTACTTCATAACTGATTCTGTTATCAACTTGGTTAAGCCTCAGAGGCAGAAGCTGTTGGAAAAATGGTATTTGGAGAGGCGTAGGCGCTACAGGTCTAGGTTTAGGGGTAAGAAGTAACCTCTTCGTACTCGATTTTTATCTTGGGGTCTTTCAGCAGCTCTACTAGCTTTTGAGCAATCTTCAGCTCCATTTCATCTAGCACAGCTTCTGAGACCTTGATGTTCCCTCTCTTGAACGTTACCTTGTAGAACTTTTTCTTGGCACTCATATTTCCACCGAAAACTATATTTCATTTTGCAGAATTTAAGCTAAGCGGTGGTGGTATGCGTCTCTCTCTACGAAATGTCTGTGATGTGTTGGCTGATAGGCTAATCACCAAGGGCTACAGGGCTACCTCTGGGGTTAGGGGCTCTACGTGTTGGGTAAAGGTTATGGTATCGGATAGGTGTGTTATGTATCTCAACTCTGTTAGTGCTAGGTTTGGTAAGGTTGCTATCGAGGGATATGTTAAGTGTGGTATGGTTAGGGCTGTTGAGATTCTTCACTTTGGTGGCTTGGTGTGTAGAGAAGATGAAAAGGAGCTGTGTAGGGCTGTCATGGGGATTCTAGCTGATATAGATGCACCGTGCACTTCAGAAGCGGGGTGTTGGAACGTTGTGCGCTATCTGCGCGTCAAGTAAATGCGTTGAAGAGTGCGAGGAACTCTTTGGTCTTGATGAAGATGAATGTGAGGAGTTCTGCTTGGTTGTAGAGGTGCTTGAGGATGATGAAGATGAAAACCTCCTCTAGGTCCTGTCTATGGGTCTGCTGTTGGTATGATGTTGAGGCTAAGAGGGTTTCTTGCGATTGAGGGCTGAGGTTTTTAGGGTAATAGACGTACCTCTTCTTTGAAAGTGGGTGAATTGTATGAGGTACGCAGTTGTACTATCCCTGTTACTAGTGTCTCTGCTGCTAGCAAACGCAGCCTTCGCACAGGTGAGCCTAGATGATAAGGGTATTGCTAACGTGTTCTCGATATACAGCGCTGGTGACAAGTACATAGCTCTTGGGCTAGACAGCAACAACTACGTACTGCTGGAGGTCCTCGATAGCAACCTAACACCACTAAAAGCCTACAACCTATCTGTTAAAGCCACCACCTATTATGGTGACAATTTAGTTTGGGCTCTAGGCGCTGATTACGGGTATGTATGGTTTTTCAATGAAACAGGGTCTACCGTTGATGCGCTGTTCTATAACGTCTCAAGTGATAAGTTCTACAGGTTCTACCTTAGCATAACTGGGCTCGTAAGTAAGCCACCTACGTTTGATTTAGAAGTTTTTGATGCTGAGGCTGCTGAGTATGTTGCTGCCGTTGGAATGCTGTCTGGTGCTGCTGCTGGTGACACCAGTACTTCGATATTGTTATACATAGTCAAATCTCTTGAGGGGGTATCTCAGGTACTTGAGGTTTCTGTAAACCTTGGTACTGCTTTTAGTAGCGCTTATGAATTCCAAACTATTCCTGCTGTGCTAGTTGAGAAAGATGTTGTATACTTCGCATTTGTAGGTCTTCACAACGATACTCCTGCCGTGTTCTATGGCTTCTACAACGTTTCGTCTCTGAGCGGAAAGCTCTTTATCGCTGATGGTGCTGAGGTTGCTAATTATGTTACTGGAAATATTTTGACTTATTCGTACATGATTAAGGACGATAATATGCTTCATATTGCTTCGGTTATTGTAAACTACTATACTCTATGGTACGTCGTTGTAAACGCTAGTGATATGTCTGTTGTGGATTCCAAAATCATTAGGGTTTATGGTGAATTTGCAGCACCAACACCCTATGGAATGAGTAGTGCTAGAACGTTCAATGACTTCATGGTAATTCCTATTAGATTCTCTGCGCTGCTAATTGATACTGCTAGCGATAAGGTGTATTTTGCTTCGCTGCCTGCTGGGGCTTGGAGTGATATAGTTACACCTGAATCTCTTGGCGGTGTAGGGTTCTATGATAATGGCAGTATCTACTTGGTGAGACCTACTAGCATTAGGGATTATCTGAGGGGTGTCTACAGGAACGTTGTGATATACAACGTTACTGATGGTATTGATGATGTCAATGTTACTGTTGGTGACTACAGCGAAGCTCTGAATGCTGTTGGGGTCTCTGCTGAGCACGGCTTGGTTGAGGTGAGCCTGCCTTCTGCCGATACGTTCAGCATTTCTCTTGAGCCTATAACGTACTACCCTGCTGTTGTGGCTGAGACTGTTACTAAGACTGTTACTGAGGCTGTGCCTGTTCCTTACGAGACTACGGTTACCGAGACTGTGACAACTACTGTGGCTAAGGAGTTTGTGACTCCTGAGACCCTGATAACGATACTCTTTATACTCTTGATGGTTGCTGCCTTCGTGCTCTTGAGGAGGAGATAAACAGATTATTTTTTACACCGTTCTCTTTACTGGTGTGTTAAATGGGTATTCTACGGCTAGCCCTAGTCTTCGTCTTGCTCCTCACGTTAGTGCCTGTCTTCGCGCAGGTGAGCATTGATGATAAGGGTATTGCTAATATCTTCAGCATCTACAGCGTGGGTGACAGGTATGTTGTGCTGAGCCTAGATAGCAGTAATCATGTGCTGCTGGGGGTCCTCGATAGCAACCTAACACCACTAAAAGCCTACAACCTAACGATAATCGGTATAGTTGAAAGCTCAGATACTGTGTGGTCGTGGATAGGTGTTGATTATGGCTACGTGTGGTTCTACAACGAGACGGGCTATACTGTTGATGCTCTATACTACAACGTAACTAGTGATAAGTTCTATAGGTTCTACACAAACGTAACGGCTTCTAAACCCCCAGTTTTCGACTTGGAGGTTGTTGATGCTGAGGCTGCCGAGTATATCGCTGCTCTAGGTGTTGTTGGAGGTGGCTATGCTAATACTAATGCTATTCAACTGATGTACATAGTTAAATCGCTTGAGGGTGTGAGCGCGGTACTCAACGTTACTATAGACCTCGGTTTTGCTTTCAGCGCATCTTACGAGTTCTCTACTGTGCCTGCTGTGCTAGTTGAGAAAGATGTTGTATACTTCGCGTTTGCTGCTCCCTTCAAGGATGTTCCTGCTGTATTCTACGGTTACTACAACGTTTCGTCTCTGAGCGGAAAGCTCTATGTTGCTAACAGCTCCTATGTTGCTAGGTACGGTACGCTGGTGTTCTATGATGCTTACACCTACATGGTTAAGGATGGTGATTTGCTACATATAGTTGCGATTGATGGGAGCTATGGAACTCTGTGGTATGTTGTTGTCAATGCTAGTGATATGACGGTTCTCGACTCTAAGATAATCAAGGTGTATGGAGGTACTGAGCCTGTTGAGGCTAGTGCGAGGTGGTTTAGCGGGTACATGGTTATTCCTGTAGTGTATAGTCACCTGTTTGGGGCTTCTGAGCGTGGTTACCTCGCTGCTCTGCTGCTAGATACTAGCGGTAAGAAGGTGTACGTTGTTGCACCTCCTGTTGGATTCTGGGGTGTTATGGCTATACCTGAGTCTGTTGGTGGTGTGGGCTTCTACATCAATGGCAGCGTCTACCTTGTGAGACCAACTAGCGTTAGAGACTATGTAAGAGGGGTCTACAAGGATGTTATCGTGTACAACGCTACTGATGGGGTTGATGATGCTGATGTTACTGTTGGTGACTACTCTACGGCTATCAGCGCTGCTAGCATTTCGGCTGAGCACGGCTTGGCTGAAGTAACTCTGCCCTCTGCTGCTGCGTTCAGCGTCTCTCTTGAGCCTATAACGTACTATCCCAAGACTGTTACCAAGACTGTGAGTGAGCCTGTGCCTGTTCCTGTTGAGGTTACGAAGACCACCACCGTTACAACGACTGTTGAGAAGCCTGTGGTAGGAACTGATGCTCTGATAGCAATGCTCTTCATAGTGCTGATTGTAGCTGCTGTGTTGATTATGAGGAGGAGATAAACATATTCTTTTTTACTCGGTATTCTCATTATCGGGGTTTGACTTGAGGCTAGTTGAGCTTGTGGCTATTGTCTTTATACTTGGTCTAGGTATCGTAGGTGCTCTGTCTAGCTATGGCTCGTACCTTATGAAGGTGACTACCGAGACTGTTACCGAGACCTATACCACTACTGAGGTAGGTACTGAGACTGTTACGGGTACTGTGACAGAAACGGCTACAGAGACAAGGACCGAGACAACGATACCTGAGGCTTATCCAAACCTAGTTATTGCTCTGCTGATTGTCGTGATTCTGATGATAACAGGTATCTATGTTGTGCTGTCTAGGAGAAGCTAGGCGGTTCTAATAACGATTTTTAACTTGGTAACTTTCTTCAGGAGGTACTCTATCAGGGGTGCAAACTTGCTTGGTATGTAGGCGTAGACGCTTCTAGGGCTCTTAAAGCACTTCGTCTTTATGGTGGTTACCTTGGGTATCTCTACTATGCACTCAAACCTGCTCTTGGGTAGCTCCTCCAATTTGCTGCGGTCCTTTACGGGTAGCCTTATGTGGTACCTGTCGTAGGCTATGTTAGCCCTAGCGTTGTATGCGTAGTTCTTGAACCTCTTCTTGGTTAGAAAACCCTGTATCTCAACCATTTTCAGCCCTGTAGAGAATAACGTAGCGCTTCTATTTAATGTTTTGCTAAGGTTATGAAAAGTAGAGAATATTTACATTCATCACCACTCAGTCTTTGGGGAGCCCAGCGGTGCCCAGCCCATGTTATACTAGCTGTAGTAAGCAAAATAAACATGGCTCTAATCAGGAGACAAGGAAACTGCTACTAGGTGAGCTAGAGAGGAATATAATTGAATACGCGGTTACGCAGGGTAGGCGCTTCTCTGCTGCTCTTGTTGTTACTTACTACCACCCTAGCGCTAGGAATGAAGAGAGAATTAGGTTGTTGAAGAGGTACCACGACGCAATCAAGAGGCTAGAGAGAAGAGGCTTCGTTAAGAAGGTTGGTAGAGGAATTTACGAGTTGGTTAAGGACCTCGGGCTTTCTGATGTAGCAGAGCCCAAGGAAAGGGTGGGGACCCCAGCGGCGCGGCGCAGCCCTAGGCGTGGGCGTAGGACTTTGGTTAGGCTTCATATTGCTGCTAGGTCTGGGGATGGGTATATTGATATGTACTTCAAGCTCGCTGTTCTTCATTATGTTAGCGGTTGTTTGCTAGCGGCTTTGGAGGAGTATCTGCTGAGCATAGGTGTATCTAAATCGAGGCTTAGGCGGGTTAAGCATAGGGCTAGGGCTATCGCTGCCGAGGTTTGTAGGTCTCCTAAGGTTGTTGGTGTTCACGGTGTTTGGGGTAGGGGTGTAGAGCCTGTAGCACCTATAGAGGCTATTTCGAAGCTGGGGGTTCACTACTCTGAGGTGGGTTTTGATATTCTTGTTCCTGCGGAATTACCGAAAATATTTGTAAAGTTTTATACAAAGCCTCTCGGTAAAAGCTGTAGTCTTGAGAGGTGGCTAGGTGGTTATGGTGCTGGTGTATAGTTTCGCTTAGCTCTCTTGGGATATAAGCTTGCTCCTCTCACTTAGCTAGTGAGGTGGGTATACATGGCTAAGATAATACTGGGTTTCGACGATTTCAAGAGGGTTATGGAGACTGATGCGGGTAAGCGCAGGATAACGCCTAAGCGCTACATAGTTATAACTGATTACGCTACGCATTTCACTCTCGTACCTATGTATTCAACGAGGCATTCTCACTACTACGTGATTCGGTTCAGGGGGGAGAAGCTTGCTAAGGAGATAGAGCAGTATCTCAAGTCTAGGGGCTTCGAGATTGTTATTGGTGAGGTTGTGACTGTAGACGGCTAGCGTTTCAACTCTTCAACTCGGTTTTTAACCCTTTTTCAACGCTTCTCTTCGGCTTTCTCTACGCTATACTGCTTGGGGTTTGCTAAATTTACGTGGTATCCAGTTATCGTTGAGTATCGTATATGTTATGCATTATATGTATGTATGCACTCACGTGGTGCTACAGGTGTAGGTGCCCTAGTGCTGCGGGCTCCCCCCGCGCTCTATCTCTTGGGTATATGGGTGTTGTAGGGTACGTGTATGCTATCGTTTATATTATCCCTTTTGCTTACTCTATACTGGATATATGTGGGGTGATACGGTGTCTGGTGGTAGCAGGTTTAGGCTGCGGTTTGGGCAGGAGCACAAGGTTCAGAAGGCTCTTGGCTACTTGGTGATGCGGGCTGATTTGGGTAAAGAGGTTGTTCCTGAGGACCCAGACATTCTTAGGCTCTACTACGATTTTGCGGTAAGAAGACGTGTGCGCTACAGGTTCATAGGGTCTGAGCTCGATAAAGCGTTGAGGGCTCCTAGGGTCTCTGTGGAGTTTGGTGATTTTGATAGACCTGTTCCTAGTAGGGGTCGGCTCTGGGGTCTTCTTTTCGCGCTTTTTGAGCTGTTGCAAGAAGGGCTTTGAATTGAGGTGGCTGTGTTGCGCTACCTGATATTCGTTGATTTGGATGGGTCTGTTATCGCTGCTAGGGTTCTCTCGATTAAGCGGTACCCTACCCATGATGAATACAGGGTTAAGATTACGTCTATGGCTCCTAGGAACAAGCTGCCTAGGAGGGTCCTTTACGGGATTACCAAGGTTATTGCTGTGGACCTCCACAAGTTCATCTTTGCTGCTGCTAGGTGGGGTCTGAACACCGAGGTGTATGTTGTGAGCGGCACTCTTGAGCCTAGGAGGGGGTACCTGTACTTTATACAGGGGTTACCATACCCAGTATTCATAGCTAGGATGTCTGGTGAGAAGCAGGAGATATTCTATAGAAAGATGTATAGGGCTGCTCTAGCGAGGCTGGAGGAGATTGAGAAGCGTTATCAGGAGGACGCTATGAAGATGATTGAGGTCCTTAGCAGGACTCACAACAGGTACTCTGAGCTGCTTGAAGCATACTCGAAGTTCCTTGATAAGTCGCTTGGCTACATAGCTAGGGCTCCTGAGGCTGTTGCTGCTATGGAGAACATCATCATGGCTGCTACTGCTCCCAGCCCTGCTGGTGGTGCTCCTTCTCCTGCTCCCAGCCCTGCTCCTAGGCGTGGTATACTTTCTAGGATTGCTGGGTTCTTTAGGAGGCTGTTTGGGAGAGGACCAACTTAGAAATTTGATGTAAGAGGTGGTCCTGCGTGTCTGAGGTGGTTAAGCTGTTTGGGTTGGTTAGGGGGTGTGTGGAGGCTGAGGCTAGGAGCCTAGATAGGTATGTTCCTTGGTATGGTTACGCTGCTAGCGTTTTATCTACCGCTCTGATGTTTCACAGGGCTACGTTAGCGGGTAGTGTTGCTAGGGCTACTCCTGAGGTTGTTAGGAACCTTGTGATTCCTCAGCTTGCGCAGCAGGTGACCTTTGTGAAGCCCTTCACTAGGCTTTCGGATAGGTGTCTAACCGATTTGAAGGAGCTTATCAGCTTCTGTAACGTTGTTGCTGCTAGGTTCATAGCCTCGCCTTTCTACAGGGTGTATCCTAGGATTGGTGTTGGTATCGTTAGGCTAACGGCTTTCCTAGCTAGGTCTCTCGCTAGTGATGGGGTTGTTATTGACTACAGGACCTTGGTGTCCGTCCTCAACGAGTTGGAGACCTACGTAACTACGGCTATAACCCTCTTGGGTGGTAAGCTTGGAGTATGAGGAGACCTTAGAAGATGTTCTGAGGCTTCTTTTCCCCCGAGCGCATAGAAAGATGCTTGAGGTTCTGCTCGAAATTTCGAGCAGCCACGCTTGTCCTAGCAACTACATTCTGAGGAGGCTTATTGATGTTGGGGCTGTTAGGGTTGAGGCTGGTGGTAACAGGTGTCTATTATCTGCTGAGCTGGGTCTGAAGTTGGTTAGGCTTGGCTTGGTGTGGCTCTTCTTTGTTCTGGGTAAGAGGGTTGGTAATTACCTAGCGAATCTTTATATTCAGTTGGAGAAGGTGGTGGAGGATGCTCTTCGCGGTTAGTGTTCTTATCGTTACTACGCTGCTTATCTACATGCTTAGCGAGCTGTCGGAATCTGAGGGTAATGTTGGCTACATGTACATTGTCTATCCTTGGATTACGACTGCTCCTGAGACACTCACAACGGTGTTCCTCGTATTGCAGGGGAGACCTGTTGCGGGTCTCTTCAACTCGGTTTTCTCTGCTGCTTTCGACCTAGCGGTTGTTGGGTTGGCTGCTATCCGCTTCGGCTCTATAAATATGAGGTCTCTTGTGCCTCTGGGTGTTGTTAGTGCTCTGAGCGCTCTTGCTTTGCTGGGGGTCTCCTATGATGGTTACCTAACCTTTAGTGATGGTGTGCTGCTGCTCACGGTTCTCGCGGTGTTGATGCTGTTTGCTGCTGCGGGCTACGGTGTTGAGTACGGTGCTTTTAAGTACGGTCCTGCTGTAGCTGCCCTCTCCTTGGCTGCTATGGTGCCTGCCTCTTGGCTGCTGTCGAGGGGTGTTGATATGCTCTGCTGCTATGTGCCTGAGTACCTAGCGGGCGTTGTATCGGCGGTCCTAACTTCTCTACCTGATGTGATAGTTGCTCTTGTCTATGGTCTCGATACTGAGGAGGCTATAGCATCTATCTATGGTGCCTGTGCCCACGA